>TARA_R110001592_G_scaffold289681_2_pt1 | contig 10643 bp, 19 predicted proteins | sample TARA_R110001592 | Tara Oceans TARA_R110001592 (sample SAMEA4398387) | marine metagenome | biome: Polar Biome; feature: [SRF] surface water layer (ENVO:00010504); material: water (ENVO:00002006), including particulate matter (ENVO:01000060) such as... | depth 5 m | reverse complement strand
CTTGGTAACTCAAACTTTTCGTACAAATCCATAGGCCTCCTTAAAGGTGAAAACAAGCCCCTCTACGGGGCTCATTGTAATAGTTTACTTGTCCTTCGCTCGGCCTACGTTTAACGCACACCAATCGATAACTGTGTAAATCTTTTTTAACCAACCGTTGTCTACTGGTGTAGGCGTTAAAGCTGCAATCAGTGATGCACCTAATACGATTGTTGGAATTACTGAAATTAATTTAGTAATCCACACTAGAAGATCTATCATATCTCTCCCCTTATCTGTCCTTTCGGACGCTTAGCTTAAACCCAGACTAATTCTGTGCCTGTGAGTATGCTCCCATTGAACCATGGTAGGCGATTTTCATTCATATTGCCAAACCCCATAATTCTAACTGCGGTTACGGTTGTTCCATCTGATACCATTCTATATAACATATTGGTATCTTTAGTAACGAGATATAAGCCACCGAAGGCTCCACTAGTATTATTAAATTTTCTTGTTTCTGTTAAATTTTTAGTGACTACGGTATTTACAAAGGAGTTTATTCCATATGTAAAACTGTTGTCTATACCTGCGTATGAGCCTTCTCCGACTAGGGAGAACGATTCATTACTGGCGTCTACTGTTATTGTGGATTCATTGGCATATATTACGAAGCTTGTAATTGCAGCTCCCGTTGGATTAGGAAAGTTCTGCTTTAGTGTGGTTTCTGTAACCATCTTTACCCCATGACCTAAAGAGGCCCTATAGTGAGTTTTTGCTTCTGCCATTGTTCTATTCATTGTGTGCGTTACTAGGCTTATAGTTGTACTTGTGAGCTTTCTTTTTTGCTCTAATCATATCATCTTTTATATCAACTTTGCCGTCCCCATTTAGGTCTTTGCCAGTTAGTATATTCCATAATTTTTTAATCATATCAACCATATAAGTATTGAAGTAACTAGTACTCCTTCTCCGAAGGATATCCATAACATTGTGTAGTCATCAAGACCTAGGCGCTCTTGCCAGCCTTGTAGCCACTCTTTATGCCATCCCATAATAATTTGTAATTTTTCCATAATAATACCCAAAAGGGGAAGAGTCGGGACCTATGAGTTATTTCCGTGTCATGAAATGTATTCATGCATTTACGCTTAGTATTAGGTCACCGCTCTTCAAAAACTTTGAGAATCACCTCCAGTTTATGTCCATTTACCGACTGGACACTCTGCCCGTTTTATTCTAGTCTTGAGGGGCATAAAACATTTGCACACTTTACAGCTTCTCCATCGTTTATCGAACTCTGGACACTTCTTGCAGATTTTTAATCTATCTGCATGGTGCAGTTTGTTGTTCACTTCAAAGATTGAGGCAAATGATTCTTTCTTTGTCGTTGCAAGGTTTTCTTGCGTGCTAGTAGTCTTTTAACTCTACCTGATAATTCTTGTGCAGGTTCAGAAACTACTTCTCCTGTATTGTCTTCCATGGTTGCTACTGCTTTTGCTAGTGCTGTTTCCATGGTACTTGGTTTTTTAATTTTAGCCATTGATGTGGTCCCATGCCTCTTGTTCTGTGGCATGTATTGTTAACACACGCTCGCTATCTCTAACCTTCCAAACACCTCTAATCAAGTTCATTTCCCATCCTTCCGGTAGTACATTTTCACTTTTCTTTTTAGGTGATTTAGTTAAGTCTTTTTTCATATATTCGTTGTCCATTGTTTCTCCTAGTGCATAGTCATCATTGTAACTACTACTCCTGATAAGGTTACAAGCATAAAGCCTGTAAAACCTATTAAGATAGACTCTATTCTGGTAGTCTTCTCGTCGATTCTATTAAATCTATTATCAGACTCTCCTTCGATATCCTCTATCTTATTAAAAATTGTTTTCCATCTCTCTGCACAGATGGCTTCGTGTTTCGCTAATTCTGCGGCTACTGCCTCTACTGAGTCCATGGTTTTCCCCTTTAATCTTTGTGGAAATATCCACATCTATAGTGAAAATTATATCAAATTATCAGCTGCCTGTCAAGTACTATTTTCGTATGGTATAGATTTTAACTGGTTCCGACTTGCCTTTGACAGTCACCTCGTCTAGAAATTCATAATCGTAGCCATCAACTAAACTGTGTTCAGATATAATTAAGTCCGCGTCGTATTCCTTACAACTGGACTCTAGCCTAGCAGCAAGATTAACAGCATCACCCAAAACGGAATAGTCAAAGCGTGTAGTACTCCCAAAGTTTCCAACCACGCAGAGTCCTGTGTTGATTCCCGCTCCTGTGTTAATTTCATCCAAGCCTTCTTCTCTGAGTCTTTCATTCAATTCTCCTAAGGCTACTCTCATTTCAATAGCCGCTGCTGTAGCATGTTCTACATGTTTCTCGTCCGGAAGAGGAGCACCCCAAAATGCCATGATGCAGTCTCCCATGTATTTATCTATTGTTCCACCGTGCTTAAGTATTATCTCAGTCTGATTGTCAAGAAAACGGTTAATCAGATTAGTAAGTCCTTGTGGATCTTTCTGGTATTTTTCAGAGATGGGAGTAAATCCTCGAATATCCGAAAAAAGAAAAGTTAGTCGTTCTGTGAACCCACCCAATCTCAGTAATGTTGGGTCCTCCTGTAATTTTTTTACAAGGTCGGGGCTAACATACGTTCCAAATTGTTGTTTGATTCGAAGTTTCTGCAAATACTCTGTAATGAAACTCTTGAAAGTTACAATACTCCAAAACAAAATGGAGATAATTACGACACCACTAAGGTCAATCAAGTAAGAAGATTTATAAGCTTCCAGGACTGCGTAAATACAACCACCGATTACGATAATTATCATAGGTAGTGAGAAATAAACGCTTCTTGATGCTAGTAAAATCAGCAGTAGAGCCAAAACTGCAGCTCCCAGCTCTACTGTGACATTCCATGTCGGGATGGATGGTGATGTACCTTCGATAAGGTTGTGTAATAGGTTAGCTTGCAGCTCGTGAGGCATCATTGCACCTGCTGGAGTCGCTACTGGGTTGACAATTCCTTCTGCTGTAACCCCGAGTATAATAAAAGGAGCACTAATTGGTGCTTCCATAAACTCTGAAGCGGATTGTCTGAAAAATTTAGTATTCCAATTAAGGAATATGCGTGAATAGGGGTCAGTTGTTATGGTTGGGTAGTTTGGTATTCTTACTGACTCGATTCCTGATAGGCCAGTACGTAATTGATACGACGGATCTCCAACTCCCACGCGTAAAAGTTCTAAAGCGAAGGATGGATATAGCTTATCTTGGACATTTACAACAAGAGGAACTCTTCTTGTGACTCCATCGAGCTCAGGGGTTGCTGTAACGATACCTGCGCCGGAACGAGTTAGTGCTAAATTCTTCTCAGTACGTATTATGCCAGGATATTTAAACAACCATGGTGTAGGATCCTCTCCTAACTGTGCAGTGCCTACATGAGGACCGCTTTTCTCTGATTGTAGAGATACTGCGGAAGCCAAAACAGTTGGTATGTTACTCATAGCAACAGCTAGTTTGAAATCATTGTCTGAATTCCGCAAGTCTGGGTCTGGCATCAACACTGTGATACCAGGCACAGCACTTGTTCTTTCTATAATAGATGCGTATAAGTCTCTCGGTAATGGATAACCTCCGTATGCTTCTACGATTTCTTCATCAAGGTCTATTATAAGAATATTCTCATTTTGTACTGGTTCGTCAGACATTATGAGATAGTCAAATACTTTTAGTTCTAGTATTTGTAAAGGGGTAGGATTCCAAATTAGGATTCCTAGGAAAAGGGACATAAGTCCTAAATTAATAAGTTTATTCATGATACATATAAGTTAATAACTGTAAACGATAATATCATAAATCCAAATACGCATACTTGGACTATTGACATCCAAACGATTTGTTTCATGGGATGTACGTCTACTATTTTTTCTACCCAGTCTTCACTAGGTGCTAGGTTTACGACCTGTAGGATTTTTTCTTCTTTCATTGTTGTGTTATGGTTATAGTTTTAGTGCAATCTGCAGCACAGTTAAAAGTTGCAGTGTAAGATTGATTCGTAGCACCAGACTGTGTTACGTCTACATCATACCCAGTTGTATAGAATTTCATATTTGCTGCATGAGCTCCTGTTCCATATTGTGTTAAGTCTACTTCATTATCAGAATTGTAAAAGAATATGTCTGCATCTTTATTTCCAGTACCATATTGAGTTACAGTAGCCGAGTTATTGTGCGCACCGCCATTTCCATAGATGTAAGAATTGTGTTGTCCAGTACCATACTGATTTATAGTAATGTCAGAGTCGTCTCCAAAAAAGAATATTTTGGCATATTTATTATTTCCTGTTTGAGTTGTTGAATAAACGTTGTCATCTCCTGAGCCTAAAGATTCAGCATGATTGTCGTTGCCTGTTTGAGTAATAGTTACTCTATTATCATCTTCGTCTTGGTCAATATATGCATAGTTATCGTTGCCGTCTATAGTTATGGTACTCGTGTTTCCTATATTGTTTGACCACACAGTAAACATCTTAACAGTATTACTATTACCTTCTACAGTGGTAGTCCAATTTGCATTTGTACAGCTGTGAGAAGAATAATTAGCTCCTAGAATACTGCCACTAGAATTTGCTCCACAGATAATGTAAGTAGCATTACCATTTCCTACTTGCTTAGTAGTAATTTGATTGTTTGTCCCTTTTGTATTTATAGATACAGTATTATCCCCAGCAAAGCTAAGGGGACTGATTAATAATAATAACGTTATCGCCCGCACCATTGATACTTACCTCCATGATTACTCCCGCATTGTCAATATATAAATAGGTACCTGCGTTGATATCAATACCTATCTCATAGTTGTTCTGTCCTTCGTGAACAAAGTAAATTAATCCATCCTCTACGAAAGTGTAAGTTTGGTATACTGGGTCAAAACCTCCAATAATACCTTCTAACTCTACTCCGTCTAGCTGTGAAGACTGGTTTCTCTTTTTACTTGTTGTCTCCACTAATGCTAGTAAGTCTACAAGAAATTCTACACCTAATAAATCAATGTCTAGTCTTGTAACTTCTTCATCTTCGTCGTCACATTCTTCTTCAAGAGCATCACAGTCTAAATCTGGTGCATCTTCAAAGAAGTCTTTGTCTAATTCAGCAGTAGGTGAAACTCCTGCTTCTTGGTCTTCTATAGCTTGTACCACTTCTTGGGGCTTATTTACTATAAGCATATTATCAATCATTCCAAGAGTGATGCCTTGTAGTTTTACTCGTGGTGTCGGTCTTTGTTCGTATGTTGACACCATAGTAGCTTGAAAAGCTTCATTGAGAACTTCTACTCCTGCTGCTGTTGTTACTGTTATTTCTCCTGATGAGTTTCCGAATTCATCTGGGAGTAGTATAACGAGGCTTCTTCCTAACTCGTCTACTGTTGTTGTGAAATCTGTGCCACGAATACCTATTTGGGCTGTGGGCGTATTTATGGTTATATTCTCTTTGTTCATTTTACCGAACTTTCCTGAAATAAACCTAGCTGTTCCAGACGCCATGTTGAGTGCCATTTTTGACTTGCTTGGGTCTGGGTCATAAATGTATTCATCTATGATTAATTTTGAGTGTTCTGTTAATCTTACGATTGAAGAGTCTAAGAATTCGATGGCTAGTCTGCCATTTCCTGTTCTAACATCGTCGAAAGAAAAGATATCTGATTCTAGTTCTGCAGTCAGAGAATCACTAGAGTCTATTCTAGTTATCTCGCCGGTACCCCGTAATTCAGATATCTCTCCTATCTCTGTTGAACCGACTGAAATACTAAATAGTATTAACAGCCAGATGCGCATTGGTCTACATTAATAGTACCACTAGAAGTGGTGGATATAATGTTTGCAACGTTCGTGCTTGAAGTATCTGTTTGATCTATGGTTACAGTATTTGAGCTACCAGTTAACGCTACCGTAATAGCATGGTCAGCTGAACCTGTTTGTAAAGTGGTTATAGTATTACTATTACCATCTATATCCCAATTATTAATACAACCCACAACCTCACAAATACCAGTAACACTATTAGATGTACCAGTTATTGCAAAATCATTGTTTGCACCAGTAGCAGTCGAAGCTGCTCCTTGTGTCCAGACGAGTACGTTACTATCTCCGACTGTGATATAATCAAAATCTGAGCTAGCTACATCACCAGAAGCACCAACAGCTAAAGTAGCTGAGTTACTATCACCGGTGACTTTGTAAGTCCAACTGGATGAGTTGCCTTGTAGAATTGACGCTAGAAAGGAGTTACTGTCTCCGATTTGGTCAAGGTCTACTGTCATAGATGTACCTGACAATGTTGCTCTTGCACCAGATGTACCAACTGTGTTAGTAGCACCTATTTGGTCAATAGTCAATGTAAGGCCTGTACCTGTCTGGGTAATATAAATATCATTGTTCCCAGCGAACGCTCCAAAAGATAGACATATCGCGAATAGTCCAAGTATCTTTTTCATTCTATTTTTCTCCCAGGCTTGAGTAATCAAAATCCCAAACCTCTCTTTCGAGGCCTTGAACAACTAAACCGTAGACTGCACCTTCAATTGCAGCTCTTACAGCGTGTCCAACAGCTTCGTTTTCCGTATAACCACTTTCAACTTCAACGAGTTGTGTACCAAGTTCTATGAACCTGAACACATCGCCTCCACCTGCTGTGGATAATATGGTTTTTGTGGTTGTAACATTTAACAGTACTTCACCTGTTTGAACCAATACGGCTCTTAATGTTACTGTAACGATATCTTCACGATATTGATTTTTCATACCGATACCTAAGTATCGAGCACCGTTACCACCAGTTCTTATATTAGTGTCATAACTAATTATGCCACCTTCAATAATCATTCCTGCGTATAACAGGGGTTTTAAAATTGTTTTTGCATCTACACCTTTACCGCCGTAGTTTTCAAAAGTAGTTCTGACTAATTGTCTTTCTTTTGTAAGACCGTCTAAACCTGTTCTTTCTACAACTACAAACCAGTTTCCTCTACCTGCATCTCTTAATGCTTCTATAAGTATATGGTGAGGGCCTTGGGTTACGGCAGTACTAAAACTAGCTATGTTGTCTCCACCTTTTCTTTGACCAGTGAGGTCAGAGAACTGGTAGACAGCTACTATAGTTTTTTGATTTGGGTATGGTAAATTTACCAACTGCTCTGTGGAGCTAGGTTGGATTACAGGACCTTCAACACAGGCGAGTAGCCCGTCGAAGCAGTCCATGTTTGAGTTAGGCATGCCAATTACTGCACAGCCTTGTACAAAGAGTAGTATTGCGAGTAGTCTAGCCGCTAGCACAATCTGAGAAACATCCACCAAACTGTCCTACTGGTATTACAATCGTAGTAGTAGAAAGTAGAACTCCATCCATCCATTCTTCGACAGTCAATGTAATATTGACGCCATCGTTCATCCAGATGATTCTATTTCCTTCTAACCAGATTTCTCCAAATATAGGATTTTCTAAGGTGCCAGGAGTATCATAATTAAATAAAGACTCCGATATATCTTTTGCTAGTGTAGAATAAATTCGTGATTCTAAGTTTCTTAGAAATTTAGCAAGTGTGGTGTTGTCAGCTTCTCTCTGAGCTTCGTCTAAAGCATCTTGGGCTTTTTGTGCGAGTTCTGCTTTTCTTGTTCTTTCCTGTTCGTCAATAGTTAGATAGTGTGCAGATTGATTAATCCCACTAAAACTTGGATTGCCGAACTTGTGTACTATTTCTGTAGCTCCTACTTCATAAGACACCCATGCAAGAAATACAAAAGGTATAGCTATCGGCCACCAATGTATTTTATTTTTTCTTCTTTTCATTTTCTTTCATTTGTAAAACTGTGTTTACCTTTTGCTGTAAACGAATCATATCGTTATCGAGCATACGTATTTGGTCTATAAGCTTAATAAGTGCAAAATGCATTTCTTTTATCGCTGGTCCAATCACATTAGTCATTGTTTGCCATACATAATAAACGAAATATCCAAGTCCCACCATTGCAACTACAGGGAATCCAAACTCCTCAACGTAAAATACTATAGTTTCCATTAATCTCTCCTGACGTCAAGTTTTCCATCTTCTATAAAGTTCTCTACTCTAGCAATTCTATCTAAGTCTGGTGTAAGTTCTAGAGCTGCACTTACGCTAGTGTCTAATCTAATCATGTCATTATTCATAGTTTTAATTCTTACTACAAGGCTATCACAAAAGCCTTTTAAAGTTTTTATCTGAGATACTGTACCACTCATTATTTGTTTCATAATTACAAATATGAATACTCCAGCTGCCAAAGCTCCTGCAATAGGAGCTCCAAGGTCAGCTATCAAACTAAAAGCGTTTTCCATCTACCAAACGTATGCAAGACCAACTAATTGTTCGTCTTCGTAAACTGTTAAGTTTACTTTCATCTTGTTTGACATCATCCACTCTACTTTTGCTCCATACATATTCATATCCATTGTATCGGACATATGCATTAGGTCAACACCCCAGGTGCCACCGTCCCATATATCGAGTCCCATTTCTAGATATTCTGAATCAGTATCCATGTCTTTGAACCAGTTCATGTTGACTTTCCAGAAGTCTACTCCAACTCTAGTCTCTTCGAAACTAGGTAAAGTTTTATCCATATAGTCGTATTTGAAATAGCTAAGGTTTACACCTAACCATCCAAGCTGTTTATACCAGCCAACGAACAAATCCAGTTCGACATCTGTTTCGTCGTTAAACTCAACATTGCCTACGAATACTCCTGCGTATAGACCGTTATCCATCCAAGCACTAGAAGTGTGGTACCACGAAGGTCCGTTTTGAGTTTGAGTTACCCCTCTCCAAACGTAGTCCGATGCTACTCCAGTTTCATGTGTTATATCTGCGAACGCAAACATTGGTACTGCTAAGAGCAGTGATAATAGTTTATTCATATTAGAATCCTACTGATTGACCACAACCGCAAGCTATGGTCTCTTGTGGATTAACGAATTTGAATTCTTCGTTAAGTCCATTTGTTTGGTAGTCCAAAACTACCGTCGATAGATACGCATATGATAAAGGTTCTATGTAAAATATTAATTCCTTCTCATGAACCGTCCAATGCTCGTGTAGAGCACTAGGGCTAATGTCGTGAGCGAAATCAAAATCATACTCAAACCCAGCACAACCATTTGGTATAAGAGCGAGGCGAAAGTGTTTATTCCCTTCTTTCTTCGATCTTTCCAAGAGTTTCTCATATGCTATATCCGTGATTTTCATGTTAAAATAACATGTTAACTAACTTCGGCAGTCGTCCTGCCTTCATTAGTTTGTGAAATTTTTTCCACATCTTTTTGCTCCCAGTTTTGTATAGCACTTTTAATGCTACCTTCTGCTAGAACGGAACAATGCAATTTGATAGGAGGCAACTGAAGTGCAGTTGCGATATCCTTATCTTTAATTAGTTTCGCTTCTTCTATAGTTTTGCCTTTCAGCATTTCTACAAACATTGTTGATGAAGCTATTGCGGAGCCGCAACCATATGTCTTAAATTTAACATCTATGATTACATTCTCCGAGTTTAATTTCAGTTGTAGTTTCATGACGTCTCCACATGCGGGAGCGCCTATCATACCTGTAGCTACAGCGGGGTCATTGGGATCAAACCTTCCCACGCTAAATTGTTTTGGACTTGCCAAAACTTCGTAAAATCTTTTAGTTACTTCCTTACTGTATGCCAATCTTCTTAACTCCTAGTACATAGTTTTCTGCGCAGTCTTCTGCCCATGCTTCACTATGGCTTGGATATAGCTCTTTTGCTATATGTTTATTATCCTTGTAAAAGTTGCATCCAAATATGCCATTCTCTATGAATGTTTCTGCCATTTTAGATTCGTGTATATAATTACTTAGTACCATTATTATCCTCCGATAAAAGTTTTTCCATTAGTTTACCGTAATTACCTTGTCCAAAAGGCAAGTCCGCATTTATTTGTACGTTTGTTTGATTTTTAATATTTGATGCTTTCGCTTTTTCAAGTTCGGTCATAGCCTTCATTTCGTCGACACGCATTTTGTGTGCCATTACGTATAAATCGGCTAGATCTTTATTTGTGTATATTTGTGATTCTTCAGCTTCTTCGAGCTTCCGTTCTATTAGGTCGTCTAGTGAGTTTGCTAGTTTGAATCGATTGCGATAACCAGTGTCCAGATAGACTTGGTCTATATATGCTTTAATTTCTCTCTTATTCAGTATTTCTGAAACTTTAGCTGTGTCCATTTTTAGACGGGCGCAAACTGCAGGAACATTACCAACCTCTAAGTAGGTGTTAGCAATGGTTAATCCTTCTGGAGACATCTTGGTTGCGATTTCATTCTTCATATGTGAATTATATCAAATTTTCGAGGGGGTGTCAAGAATTATTTTTGTTGGGTATATGGGAAAGACCCCGTGCTTCGAGCATATGCTAAGCTTCCTTTGAAGTCCATGTAAGAGAGTATCATTATGATACGCCATTAGCCCTTTTGTCAAATAATTAAAATCTCTTAAAGTTGTACATGCGGAGGGGCTATAAGAAAAAAAAATTTTTGATGTCTCAAAACCCCCCTGTATAAAAATTGACCACCTGTATAAAATTTAGACAGCTGAAACATGGGTT
>TARA_R110001592_G_scaffold108565_2_pt1 | contig 10647 bp, 6 predicted proteins | sample TARA_R110001592 | Tara Oceans TARA_R110001592 (sample SAMEA4398387) | marine metagenome | biome: Polar Biome; feature: [SRF] surface water layer (ENVO:00010504); material: water (ENVO:00002006), including particulate matter (ENVO:01000060) such as... | depth 5 m | reverse complement strand
TGGGTTGGCAATTTGGAGTTTACATTCAATGAGAGAAATTGAGAGTTCAGTTGAGGTGATTCTAGAAATTAGTAATCGGTTAAGTTTTATTTTATTGATTATTGCCTCGCTTCATTTTATCAATATTTATACTGTGTATTTAATTCATAAACATTTTAAACTACATAAAAATTAATACTAAAATCAATAATTATGAACACTTCATTAGAGTTAATTGCGTACATCATTTATTTACCAATCAGCATTGGATTAACAACGTTGGTATCTCAACATTTATTTAAAAACAGCAAGATTTTTATGTTAGATATTTTTCATCAAAAAGAAGAAATTGCCATGGCAACAAATAAACTTTTTAAGATCGGATTTTACTTATTAAACATAGGTTTTGCATTGATGATTATCAAAATTTATGCATTGGCAGATTATACCGATTTAGTAGAAACTTTGAGTAGTAAAATTGGAGGTTTCTCAATCTATTTAGGAGTTGTAATGATTGCTTTTATTCTGTTCTTTTTAAAAGGAAGAAAAGCTAGTAAAGAGAATAATTTGAAATTTAATAATAAATAAAAAAAGACCTCACAGGTTTTTAAAATCTGTGAGGTCTAAAAATAAACTTTAATTATTTAAATTTTCGAATTTTTATGAACAGATCCCGCAAAAAAGCGGGATAAGCGACCTCTAAAATTTTGCTTTTCAAAATTAAGAGTCTGCTTACATATTCCTTCTATATTGTCCACCAACTTTAAACAACGCTTCTGTAATTTGTCCTAAAGAACAAACTTTGGTTGCTTCCATTAACTTATCAAATAAATTTTCATTCTGAATAGCAGCTTCTTGTAAAATTGCAATTTGCTGTTCCACATTTTTAAGATTTGCCTTGTTTAGGTTTTCCTTCGTTTTAATCTGATATTGTTTTTCTTCTTCTGTTGCTCTAATAATTTCTGCAGGTTGCACAGTTGGGGATCCTTTAGAACTTAAAAAAGTATTTACGCCTATAATCGGGAAATCTCCATTGTGTTTCAAAGTTTCATAATACATACTTTCTTCCTGAATTTTAGAACGCTGATACATGGTTTCCATCGCTCCTAAAACACCACCTCTTTCGGTAATTCTGTCGAATTCTAACAATACAGCTTCCTCTACTAAATCCGTTAATTCTTCAATAATAAAAGCACCCTGAATCGGATTTTCATTTTTTGTCAACCCTAATTCTTTATTGATAATCAACTGAATGGCCATTGCTCGTCTTACAGATTCTTCGGTAGGCGTTGTAATTGCTTCATCATACGCATTGGTGTGTAAAGAATTACAATTATCATTAATTGCGTACAATGCTTGCAACGTAGTTCTGATGTCATTAAAGTCGATTTCTTGCGCGTGTAAAGAGCGCCCAGAAGTCTGAATATGATACTTTAACATTTGTGCACGTTCATTTGCACCATATTTATCCTTCATTGCTTTTGCCCAAATTTTACGAGCAACTCTACCAATTACGGCATATTCTGGGTCTATTCCGTTTGAAAAGAAAAAGGATAAGTTGGGTCCAAATTTATTAATGTCCATTCCGCGTGATAAATAATATTCCACGTAGGTAAATCCGTTAGACAATGTTAAGGCTAATTGGGTAATAGGATTTGCGCCCGCTTCTGCAATATGATATCCAGAAATAGAAACCGAATAAAAGTTCCGAACTTGTTTTTCGATAAAATATTCTTGCACATCACCCATTAAACGCAACGCAAATTCTGTAGAAAAAATACAGGTATTCTGTGCTTGATCTTCCTTTAAAATATCTGCTTGCACCGTTCCTCTAACTTGCGCTAAAGTGTCTTTTTTTATTTGCTGATAAACGTCTTGCGGTAAAACCATATCTCCGGTTAAACCTAAAAGTAGCAATCCTAAACCATTATTTCCTTCAGGTAAATTTCCTTGATAGGTTGGTTTTTCTAAGCCTTTTGAATCATATATTTCTTTAAATTTTGCTTCAACTTGTTTTTCTAAGTTGTTTTCTTTGATGTATTTCTCACAATTTTGATCAATGGCTGCATTCATAAAAAAACCTAACAACATTGGTGCTGGGCCATTTATAGTCATAGAAACCGATGTCATATGATGTGCTAAATCAAAACCAGAATACAATTTTTTAGCATCATCTAAACAGCAAATAGAAACTCCCGCATTTCCAATTTTCCCATAAATATCGGGTCTGTGACCAGGATCATTTCCATATAAAGTTACAGAATCAAAAGCCGTCGATAAACGTTTTGCATCCATTCCTAAACTCACATAATGAAATCTTCTATTTGTTCTTTCTGGTCCGCCTTCGCCTGCAAACATTCGTGTTGGATCTTCGCCAGTTCTTTTAAACGGATACAAACCGGCTGTGTATGGGAATTCTCCAGGAACGTTTTCTTGTAAATTCCAGCGTAATAAATCTCCCCAAGCTTCGTATTTTGGTAAACTTATTTTAGGTATTTGAGAGTGCGATAACGATTCTGAATGCGTTTCAATCTTAATTTCTTTATCACGAACTTTAAACGTGTAAATTGGGTCTTTATATTTCTGAACCTTCTCTTGCCAGTTTAAAATAACTTCCCAATTATAAGGATCAAAATTCATTTTTATTTTCTCGAACTGAGCTAATAAAAGTTTAACAAATTCTATATCGTCTTTTTCTATTTCTGCGGATAAAATTTCATCAGAATCTAAACCCGTTTTAGTAAGAAGAGATTGCTTTGTTCCTCGCAATGACGTATCGTTTTCTGTTATAGAAAGTATTGTTTGATAAATTCCGTATAATTTTTGAGCAACTATAACTTGTTCATTAACTTTTTTGTCGTAGGCTCTGTTGTTTTCCGCAATTTCTGATAAATAACGAACTCTTGCTGGGGGAATTACAAATATCTTTTCAGACATTTCTTTGGTAATTTCCATGGTTGATTTTAAATCCACGCCTGTTTTTTCTACCAATTTATCCATAATACTTTTATACAAAGTATTCATTCCTGGATCATTAAATTGAGATGCAATTGTGCCGTAAACAGGCAAATCATCTTGATGAATATGCCACAAATTATTGTTGCGCATGTATTGCTTTTTCACGTCTCTAACAGCATCTAAAGCACCTCTTTTATCAAATTTATTAATGGCAACCAAATCAGCAAAATCCAACATGTCAATCTTTTCTAATTGCGTTGCTGCGCCAAATTCTGGAGTCATTACATATAAAGAAGTATCAGAATGTTCTATAATTTCGGTATCCGATTGCCCGATTCCAGAAGTTTCTAAAATAATTAAATCGAATTCAGCTGCTTTTAAAACCTGAATAGCTTCATTTACATATTTTGATAATGCCAAATTTGATTGGCGCGTTGCTAAAGAACGCATGTAAACTCTAGAATTATTAATGGCATTCATTCTAATTCTATCTCCTAAAAGAGCGCCACCCGTTTTTCTTTTTGATGGATCAACAGAAATCAATCCGATGGTTTTTTCTGGAAAATCAATTAAAAAACGACGAACTAATTCATCTACTAAAGACGATTTTCCTGCGCCACCAGTTCCTGTGATTCCTAAAACTGGAGTTTTAGAATCCTTATTTTTTGTATGAATTTTAGCTAAAGTTTCTTTTGCAACTTCAGGAAAGTTTTCTGCAGAAGAAATTACTCTTGCAATTTTTCCAGCTTCTTTGTTTGATAAATTGTTGACATCAACATTTAAAATATCACCAATTGCATAATCAGAAGTTTGTACTAAATCATTGATCATACCTTGCAAACCAAGTGCACGACCATCATCTGGAGAATAAATTCTAGTAATTCCGTACTCCATCAAATCCTTAATTTCTTCAGGAAGAATTACGCCACCACCGCCAGCAAAGATTTTGATATGTCCGGCGCCTTTTTCTTGCAATAAATCGTACATATATTTAAAATACTCATTATGACCGCCTTGATAAGAAGTCATTGCAATGGCATTTACATCTTCTTGTATGGCGCAATTAACCACTTCTTCAACACTTCTATCGTGTCCTAAATGAATAACTTCAACCCCTGTGGATTGAATAATTCTACGCATAATATTAATGGCAGCATCATGACCATCAAAAAGTGAAGCAGCAGTTACAATTCGTACTTTATGTTGAGGCTTATAAGGTGTAATTTGTTCCATTCGTAATAAATGTTTGATTTTAAGCTTGCAATTTACGAAAATCTTAAAAAATACTGCAAATCTTTATTGTTTTTAAAATAGGATTTCTAAAAAAGAAATATATTTGTTTAACAATACTTAAAAACGAATGTTTTATGACTTTCAAAGAACAAATTCAGCAAGGAATTCCGGCCATTTTACCATCAAAAAAGCACTATGATATTTCTATAAATCACGCACCAAAAAGAAAAGAAATATTATCTGCGGATGAAAAAAAGCTAGCTTTGAGAAATGCGTTGCGTTATTTTGAAGCCGAACATCATGCTGAATTACTGCCTGAATTTGTAGATGAGTTAGAAAAATATGGTCGAATTTATATGTATAGATTTAGACCAGATTATAAAATGTTTGCAAGAGATATTGCAGCATACCCTGGAAAATCTGAGCAAGCAAAGGCAATTATGTTAATGATTCAGAATAATTTGGATGATGCAGTTGCGCAACATCCACATGAATTAATTACCTACGGAGGTAACGGAGCTGTTTTTCAAAATTGGGCACAATATTTAGTTACAATGAGGTATTTATCAGAAATGACGAATAAACAAACGTTAACAATGTATTCTGGGCATCCGATGGGATTGTTTCCTTCCAATAAAAATGCGCCAAGAGTGGTGGTGACAAACGGAATGGTAATTCCTAATTACTCAAAACCAGATGATTTGGAAAAAATGAATGCGTTGGGAGTTTCGCAATACGGACAAATGACCGCCGGAAGTTATATGTATATTGGGCCACAAGGAATTGTTCACGGAACAACAATTACGGTTTTAAACGCCTTTCGAAAAATAAAGAAAGAGCCAAAAGGAAATTTATTTGTGACTTCTGGTTTGGGCGGAATGTCTGGAGCACAACCAAAAGCAGGAACTATTGCAGGTTGTATTACCGTTTGTGCTGAGGTAAATGCAAAAATTACAGAAATTAGATTACAACAAGGTTGGATTGATGAAAAAATCACTAATTTAGATGAACTAATTGCAAGAGTAACATCAGCAAAAGAAAATAAAGAAACAGTTTCCATCGCGTATTTGGGGAACATCGTAGACGTTTGGGAAAAGTTTGAGAAAGAAAATGTCCATGTAGATTTAGGTTCAGATCAAACATCATTGCACAATCCTTGGGCTGGTGGTTATTATCCTGCGGATATTTCTTTTGAAGATGCAAATGTAATGATGGCTGAAAATCCGAAGAAATTTAAAGTAAAAGTGCAAGAAACTTTACGAAGACATGCGGATGCTATCAACAAACATACGGCAAAAGGAACCTATTTCTTTGATTACGGAAATGCATTTTTATTAGAAGCAAGTAGAGCAGGAGCAGCAGTGATGGCCGAAAATAAAATTGATTTTAAGTATTCTAGTTATGTGCAAGATATTATGGGACCCATGTGTTTTGACTACGGATTTGGACCTTTTAGATGGGTTTGTGCTTCAGGGAAACCAGGAGATTTGGCTAAGACAGATAAAATTGCATGTGAAGTTTTAGAGGAAATAAAATTACATTCGCCCGAAGAAATTCAGCAACAAATGGCGGATAATATTCAATGGATAAAAGGCGCACAAGAAAATAAATTGGTAGTTGGTTCTCAAGCAAGAATTTTATATGCGGATGCCGAAGGAAGAGTTAAAATTGCAAAAGCGTTTAATAAAGCCATTAAAAAAGGAGAAATCGGAGCAGTAGTTTTAGGAAGAGATCATCATGATGTTTCTGGTACAGATTCACCTTATAGAGAAACCTCTAATATTTACGATGGTTCTAAATTTACAGCAGATATGGCGATTCAGAATGTAATTGGCGATAGTTTTAGAGGTGCTACTTGGGTATCCATTCATAATGGTGGTGGCGTCGGTTGGGGAGAAGTGATTAACGGCGGATTTGGCATGCTTCTTGATGGTACAAAGGCAGCGTCAAAACGTTTAGAATCCATGCTTTTTTGGGATGTAAACAACGGAATTTCAAGAAGAAGTTGGGCAAGAAATGAAGAGGCAGTTTTTGCAATTAAAAGAGCTATGAAAGCTGAAAAAAACCTGCAAGTAACACTACCTAATATGGTTGACGATAAACTTATAGATTCAATAACTTAAAATAATTAATCATGAAAAATTTTGTTCTTTTTTTATTTAGTGTCGTTTTATTGTCATCTTGTAATTCGGTAAAAGTAGTTGCCGATTATGATTCTAATGCCGATTTTAATAGCTATAAAACGTTTGCTTTTTACAAGCCAGGAATTGACAAAGCAGCCATTTCTGATTTAGATAAGAAGCGTGTTCTAAGGGCTATAGAATCAGAATTATTGGCAAAAGGATTTATAAAATCTGAAAACCCAGATATGTTAGTTAGCTTTTTCACCAAATCTAGAGAACGCGTAAATGTAAATCAAAACAATAATACTGGTTTTGGTTGGGGGTTGGGTTGGAACCCTTGGATGATGAACGGAATGAATAATAACATAAATGTTTCACAATTTACTGAAGGTACTTTACTTGTTGATTTTATTGATGCCAAAAAGAAAGAATTAGTTTGGCAAGGGATTGGTACAGGAGCTCTAAAAATAGACAACAGAGAAAAAAAAGAAGCTAGAATTAATGAATTTGTAAAAGAAATTATTTCTAAATTTCCTCCTGAGAAAACTAATAAATAAAAAATTATAAGCATAAAAAAAACTCCGAAATTATTATAATTTCGGAGTTTTTTTATTTTTATAAAGATAAAACCTGATTAAAACTTAGCAGATTTTACGGTTTTAATAATTCTTCCTGCAATCTTATATGGATCACCATTAGAAGCAGGTCTTCTGTCTTCTAACCAACCTTTCCAGCCTTTTTGAACTGCAATAATTGGAATTCTAATGGAAGCACCTCTATCAGAAACGCCCCAAGAGAAATCGTGAATAGAAGCAGTTTCATGTAAACCAGTTAAACGTTGATCGTTAAACTCACCATAAACAGCAATATGCTCTTTTACAACAGGTCTAAACGCCTCACAAATTTTAGCATATACTTCTTTATCTCCACAAGTTCTTAATACGTGGTTAGAAAAGTTGGCGTGCATACCAGAACCATTCCAATCCATATCTCTACCTAGTGGTTTTGGATGATATTCAATATAGAAACCATATTTTTCAGTTAATCTGTCTAATAAATAACGAGCAACCCAAATTTCATCACCCGCTTTTTTTGCGCCTTTTGCAAATAATTGGAACTCCCACTGTCCAGAAGCAACCTCTTGGTTAATTCCTTCAAAGTTCAATCCAGCATCAATACATAAATCAGCATGCTCTTCAACTAAAAGTCTTCCATGAGTATGCAACCCTCCAACAGAACAATAATACATTCCTTGTGGAGCAGGGTAACCACCAATAGGGAAACCTAAAGGCAATTGAGTTTTAGTATCCATAATAAAGTATTCTTGCTCAAAACCAAACCAGAAATCATCATCATCATCATCAATAGTAGCTCTACCATTAGAAACGTGATCTGTTCCATCTGCATTTAAAACCTCAGTCATAACTAAATATCCATTAATTCTAGCAGGATCTTTATATATTGCAACTGGTTTTAATATACAATCAGAAGCTCCTCCTGAAGCTTGTTTTGTTGATGAACCATCAAAAGACCATAACTCTAATTCTTCAATTGTTCCTTGAAAGTTTTCATGCTCTTCTACTTTAGTTTTACTTCTCATGTTCTGAGTTGGAAAATATCCATCTAACCAAATGTATTCTAATTTAATTTTTGCCATAATAAATAGTTGTATATGTGATGTTAACACTACAAAAATGAAATATTTTACTAAGATATCAAAAAAAATAGGGGTATAATTTTAAAAATCACCTAAAAATAATTTTATCCCTAATTTTTATAGGGTATATTTGTTTAAAGAATAAAATATACTACCTAAAAATCATATTATGTCAACAGTTAGATTTGCTGCATTGCAAGAAACATTAAATAGAAGCACTATAAAAGTGGTTGAAAACGAAAAAAGATCGGTTTTATTCGGTAAAAATGTTTTTAACAAATATGCTATGCAACAATATCTTACAAGAGCTGCGTATGAAAGTGTGATGAATGCGATTGATAAAGGAACTAAAATTGATAGAAAAATTGCAGATCAAGTTGCGGTAAGCATGAAGGATTGGGCAATTTCGAAAGGCGCAACACATTATACACATTGGTTTCAGCCATTAACAGGAGCTACAGCGGAAAAACACGATGCTTTTTTTGAGTCTATTAACGGTAGCTTAGCGATGGAAAAATTTGATGGAGAACAATTAGTTCAACAAGAACCAGATGCTTCAAGTTTTCCGAATGGCGGAATTAGAAATACTTTTGAAGCAAGAGGTTTTACCGCTTGGGATCCAACATCGCCCGCATTTATTTATGAAACTACTTTGTGTGTTCCAACAATTTTTGTTGCGTATACGGGAGAAGCTTTAGATAATAAAACACCTTTATTAAGAGCGCTGCAAGCTGTTGATACGCATGCAACTGCTATTTGTAAGTATTTTGATAAAAACGCATCCAAAGTATATGCAACTTTAGGTTGGGAGCAAGAATATTTTTTAATTGATGATGCGTTAGCGTTATCTAGACCAGATATTTTGTTAACAGGCAGAACGTTGTTAGGGCATTCCTCTGCAAAAGGTCAACAACTAGATGACCATTATTTTGGAAGCATCCCCGCAAGAGCGATGAATTTTATGCAAGATTTAGAGCAAGAATGCATGTTATTAGGTATTCCTTTAAAAACAAGGCATAATGAAGTTGCTCCAAATCAATTTGAATTAGCGCCTATTTATGAAGAAGCCAATTTGGCGGTAGATCATAATTCTTTACTGATGGATGTGATGCAAAAAGTTTCTAGACGTCATAGATTTAAAGTGTTACTTCACGAAAAACCATTTGCAGGAATCAATGGTTCTGGAAAACACAATAATTGGTCTTTATCAACAGATGATGGAGTAAACTTATTGAGTCCGGGAAAAACACCTATGAAGAATTTACAATTCTTAACCTTTTTTATAAACACGATAAAAGCAGTGTATGAGTATGAAGAATTGTTAAGAGCGTCAATTGCATCCGAAAGTAATGATCAGAGATTAGGAGCAAATGAAGCGCCATCAGCAATTATTTCTGTGTTTATTGGCAGTCAATTGTCACAAGTTTTGGATGAATTAGAGAATGTAACAAAAGGAAAGTTGTCACCTCAAGAAAAAACCGATTTAAAATTAAACATTATTGGTAAAATACCTGAAATTTTATTAGATAACACAGATAAAAATAGAACCTCACCTTTTGCTTTTACAGGCAATAAATTTGAGTTTAGAGCAGTGGGTTCTTGGACAAATTGTGCGAAACCGATGACCGTTTTAAATACAATTGTTGCTAAACAATTAAAAGAATTTAAAAAAGAAGTGGATTCTTTAGTGGGTGCTAAAAATTTAAAAAAGGATGAAGCGATATTTAATGTGTTAAGAGAATACATAAAGGAATCGAAAAAAATTCGTTTTGAAGGAGATGGTTATAGTGAATCTTGGGAAAAAGAAGCCAAAAAACGTGGTTTAAGCAATCATAAAACAACACCAGAAGCTTTAAAAGTGAAAATTTCTAAAAAAACCATTGACTTATTTGAAGAAATGGAGGTAATGAATAAGATAGAATTAGAGGCTCGTTTTGAAATTGATATAGAAGAATATACGAAACGTTTGCAAATAGAAAGCAGGGTTTTAGGCGATATTGCTAGAAATCATATCATTCCTACAGCAATTATTTATCAGAATACATTGTTAGAAAACACTAAAAATTTAAAAGAAATTTTTGGCGAAGAGTATAAAAATATTGCAAAAGAACAAATAGAATTAATTATGATTATCTCCAATCATATTACAGAAATTAACTCGCTAAGTGTTAAAATGATTGATGAACGCAGAAAAGCAAACAAACATGCGGCATTAAAATCCGCAGAAATGTATTGCAGCAATGTAAAACCGTTTTTTGAGCAAATACGATATCATTGCGATAAACTAGAAACGATGGTAGATGACAATCTTTGGCCACTTACAAAATATAGAGAATTGTTGTTTACCAGATAATTTGTAAGTTTTTATTTGGGCGTTCTAACGGGCTTTCTACTAAATCTTTTTTGTAAAAAACAAAAAAGGATACCGTTTCAATCCCTAACGCTTATTGTAAGACTTAAAAGTAAGTTATTTAAATTTACCTGCAACTATTTAAATTTACCTGCAACTATAAGATATGTAAGTTTTTTTTAGAATGGAAACTGCTTAATTAAATAAATAAAATTTGAATTTTATTAGAGAGATGTAATGTATTTGCCTTTAAATATTCATAAAGATTTCTATCGTTTTTTTTTAATCAAAAGACTAAATTTGCCAATCAACACAACAACATGAGTCAAGAAGTTTCTAAAAGATAC
>TARA_R110001592_G_scaffold140334_2_pt1 | contig 10659 bp, 6 predicted proteins | sample TARA_R110001592 | Tara Oceans TARA_R110001592 (sample SAMEA4398387) | marine metagenome | biome: Polar Biome; feature: [SRF] surface water layer (ENVO:00010504); material: water (ENVO:00002006), including particulate matter (ENVO:01000060) such as... | depth 5 m | reverse complement strand
ACTTCTTCTTCTTTTGCTTTTAATTCTTGTTTTAATCTTTCTTGTTCTCTAGGAGACATTGAATACCACTCTGCTTCTGATACTCCAACATCTTTCCATGGTGTTTCTCCACTTCTACTAGATTGTGAAGCTTCTCTCTCATTATATGCCTCTATATCACCACTTTCATCATATTTTTCGGGATTTAATTCTTCTGGTACACCAGGAAATAACTGCATTTGGCCTTTTATTTTTGTTATCCATTGACCATCAGCATCTATTGATGTTTCTTCTCCTACTACTAAAAAACATATCAGCTTATTTCTATAAACTTTTGGTAATCTACTTTCATTTATTCTAAACATTTGACCAATAACAATTCCTGATATTCCATCTAAAGTTAAATCTATAGTAATAGGGATAGGAGTAGGAGTAGGTGGATTCTTTTTTGCTATTCCATCCATATCTTTGGATCCTATAATGTCTATTAATGTACTTGCTCTTGATAACATATGTTTATTAGAAGCTACTTTACTTTTCCAAGCATCATTACCTTTTGTAAAATATTCTCCACTAGCTACCTTAGCCTGAAATTCTGATAAATTGTCTAAAATTTCTAGTAATTCTAATTGTTCTTGTCTTAATTTTTCTATGGTTTTATTTTTATCTATTTTTGTTAATTTTTTATCTGCTGGTGGTGTATTTCTATATAATCTATTAGAAATTCCCCTATTTAAAGCAGAAAAAGATACAGCATCTAAACTATCCATAGAATCAGGATTTCCTGCTGCTACTGCTATTGTAGAAGACATAGCCGTAGGGATAGCTGTATTAAATGAAAATTCTCTTACAGCACTATGATTACTTAAAACATCAAAAACAAATATATCTAGATAGCTTGTTGCTGAAGGTTTATTTAAATCTACTATATTTGAAATATGATTAAATTCATTATCTGTTACTATTGCGAGTTTATGTTGTCCTCCTGTGGCTTCATTTACTCCGTTCAGTACTTCTTTTAAAAAATTACCTACACCATAACCTGTAAATTCACTTTGTTTAAATAATCTATCATGAACTTCCATTAAAAATTCAATATTTAACATTATATGTCCTATAGATTTCATACCATTTAATTTTTCCTGTACTCGACCTAATTGACCATTATCTGGATTATTATAATTAACATTTGATTGTTTTAATCCGGGAAATGATTTATCAAATGCTTTTCCTGTTTCAAATTCTCCATCTGGAAACCCATGATAATTTCTAATAGGTTTTGTAAATTCTCCTTCTGTATATACACCTGCGTAGCCAAATTTGTCGATAAATTGTCGTGGCATTAAACAAGTGTAAGGATCTACAGAAGCATCTAACATAACTCCTAAATCTACTCTATCTGAGTATCCACTTCCATTCCATAATGATTTTAAAAGAGATTGAGACTTAACAGCATAAGAATTCATATTGTGAGTTTTGTATCTTTGTTCCTCATTTTTATTAGGAAAATATTGTAGAGTTTGATAACATGCTACTTTTTGGTCTGGTTTTTTAGGTTGATCTACCATACATCTACTATTAAGTATGTATAATAAAGCATCTAATCTTATATATCCCTCAGATAATACTCTTGCATCATCAGTAAAGAAGTCTATTGCTTGTCCAAGCCCCCAAGCTATCCAATTTGAGGATCCTGATAAAGTATCTTCTGCACGTCTCCAAAAATTTGACCATCCAGATCTACCTTTATGAAAATGCATTAAATACATAGATTTAAATATAGCGGGTATATTACCTGATCCCCTGTCAAAAAATTCACTTTCGTAATTTGCTTTAACTGAATCTCTATCTATATTAAAAGTTACTCTTCTATCTGTATACCAAACACCATCTCTAACAATAGGAGCTGTTTGGTTTCTAGGGCTTCTATTAAAATGTTGGCCTCTCTTTTGTTCATCGTCCTCTGTGCCATAATCTTCATCATCTCCTGGATAGTGTCTTTCTTGATAACTTTTATATCCCCCTCCAAGATACGCAGCTGTGCTTTTATCAGGTTTTACTCCATAAACATAATCATAAGTTGCCATTAGAAAATCTGCTAAAGTAGGTAATTTCATAACGTTAGCACCAGTAGTTCCTGCTGTTATAGTTTTAAACCCTTTTGAATGGTCGTCTGGATCTACCCATTCAACTGCATCTATGTTTATATTTCCTACTATTGTAACATTTTTAGGTTTTAAACTACTAAGCACATCACCCATAGCCATTAATTCAGTACTACAATTAAAACCTCCATCATCTCTTGCTGTATAACTGAAGTTTTTAACTAATCCTAAAATTCCATCATAACACCCAGAATTGTTTTTTCTTTTATTAACTAATATATCTGCAATTTCATGTTGTAATAAAGTCTGGTTGCCTGTTCCTCTTCTTCCCCAAAATCTATCCATATCTGATAGATAGGTAAATCCATTTTCTAATTTTGCATCATTACTAATATAAGGAGTCCACCCCCATTCTAATAAAACAGGATAACCAGGTCTCATATAAAGTAATTCCATTACAGAAAGTTGTCTTAAATTATGACATACAAATTCAATTTTTGCTTCTCTTAAAGAACCATAAGCTGATTTTGTTCTAATTGATGCATTAGTAAGTCCTGCCATAGGGACTATACCATAACTTTCTCCATAATTATCCATTCTACCATCTGCTCTACTTAAAGGATCTCCGTATGCTGTTCCTAATAATTTTCCTTTTCCTGGAAAACCTGATCTCATTTGGGGAGTATTAAACCCCTCTGGGGCTAAAAGAGTTCCTCCTTCAAGCATATAATTTCTAGCTAATCCAAAACCTAATAATTCTTCTTCTAAGACAACTCCATTAAATTCATAATCTAAATCTAATATGTCTTCACTAGTAATATCTACCATAGAAGCCATCCTCATACCACAATATTTTGAAGTTGTCCATGTATGAAAAAATTCATTAGGGATTGTTCTTCCTCTTAATTTATTTCTTTCCTTTATTTGATCTTCAGTCAAAGCATATGATTGAAAATCTAATCCATATCGATTCTTTAAAACTGAATCATCAACATAAGAACCTATTCCTTCCATAGTAGTTCCTATTGCAATATCAGCACCTGTTTCAGAACCTCGAGCTCCTAGATTATCTCCTACTGTAGTACCAAACTTACTAAAAGTATCACCATATAAACTCATACCATGAGCATTTACACTTTGTCTTATGAAAAGTTGATCATGTACAAATGGATATAAAGTATCTTTAAATATTCCCATAACTTTTTATTTTTTATCTGTAAGAGTTAATTTTTTCAAAATCATTCATTATATCTTGTAAAATACTAATTCCTGGTATTCTTAAAGTAACCCCTTTTTTAACTACAAAACTATCTCCTCTAGTTGTATCTGGATTAGCATTGTTTATAACCCACCATAAAGATGAATCATTATAAAACTGATCTGCTAGTAAGTCAAGTCTATCCCCAACAGTTGTTGTAATGTAGGAATCATCTGATCCATATATTATGTCTGGATAAATTACATTAACAAAATGTTTTTTTAAAGTTTGATTATTTTCTCGTTGATTTATATTTCTATATAAGTAAGGCATATAATTTTATTTTTTAAACCATTGGAGGTGTTGGTGGTGGGTTTCCTGAACCGTCTGCTTGATCATAATTCATAGGACCTTGTTCTCCCATACCCCATTCTACATCATCTTCTTCCTCTAAATCATCGTACATGGCTTGTTCTTCTTCTTCCTGTTGGATTTCATAATTTGTTTTACGTCCTAAACCAGCTTTTTCATTTGCATCTCTTTCTGCATCTTCTTCTGCTTCATATTGTGCTAATCTAGCTAATCTATCTTCTTCAGCTTGTCTGTCTCTTTCTTCTTGTTCCATTGTAGCCATTTCTGCCATGTCTGCATCAAATTCTGCTTGTGCTGCTGCTTCTTCTTCTGCTAGTTTTTCTTTATCATCTCTATCGTTACGTATTATATCATCACCTGTCGCTCCCATACCATACCATGGTTTGTCTTCTCCTACTATGATACCTCCTGCAATATTTTCAACAGGTCCTATAAATGGTGATGAAGATATTGATTTACGTGGTATAAAATCATGAATAGGTAAGTAATTACAACTTACATCTAATATATGAGGTAATTGATATTGATCAACATCTATTACATCTCCGTTTTCAGCTTTTCTTTGCATCACTTTTCCTTCTGCTATTTCCCAAGGGTATTCTTTATTCCATGCTAATTTTATATTAGTAAAAACTCCAGGTACCCTTTGTAAATAATCTCCTATAGTTAATCTGTTAAGATTACCTCTTAATCTTGTTCTTGAATAGTCCCCTGCTGTTTGAGTTAATAGATAATTTAATTTCATATATAAAGGTTTCATTTCAGTTCTAGAAGATGCTGCTATTTTAAAACTAAAATTAATAGATCTTTTAAAATTACCATAATTATAAAAAGGTTCTGATCTACCATTATACCTAAATTCATTCCATTTTGCAGCATAATCGTCATCAAGAGATTCTAAAAATGCTCTAAATACTATTGTATCTGTTTCTTCTGGGTCATCAACATTTACTGATTCTATAAAAAAGTCTATGTAATCCCTAATTCCTTTATGAGCTTCTGTTTGTAGTATGTCTTTTTTACTTCCAGGTGTACTTCTAATAATAGGCATTCTATTTATTTTATCTCCTACCCAATAAAATTGTGTTGGTTTATAAAATTCTTCTGCATTGGAAAGTCCATCAGCATCAACACTAGTATCTATTTGGGTATAATTTACTCTACCATCTTTAAAAGCGGGAATATTAGGAAATTGGGGTCCTTTTGAAGCTTCAGAATAAGATTGTTGTAAACTTGTAGTATTTCTTTGTTGTGCTAATATAGGAAACCCTCTTCTATCTAATAAGTATTTCCCATCTTTTCCTCTTGCTTGATAATCAGTAAAAGCTTTTCCTTTAGATTTTCGGAAATCTATAAGTTCATTTAAAAGACCTTGTTTTTTTCCACCTATTTGTCCTAAATGTCTTGATGCTTGATAAGGTGTTGGATCTTTTTTTATAAGATCTGTAACTAGAAATGAATCTCTATTAGTAAAGTCATATCTTTTTAAACGAGTTTTACCTATACCATATATAGAATGAGGTCCTCCTCCAAATTCATATAATTCACCCTTACCTCCTGTGTCTACACCTGCTGGGTTAATGTTTGGATTTACTAATTTATTATATAAACTAGCTAATCTATTTCCTTTATATACGTTTTTTTTATTTGTTACATTACCTGTACCTCCTAATCCTAATAGTCCTGCTCCTTGTCCTCCTCCGTTATCTGTTCCTGCAGGTCCTCCTCTTACATTAAATTCGTACTTTGTATCATTATTAGTATCAACTCTATATCCTTGTTCTACTCTATAATTTGCTTTTCCTATAGGAAGTAATCCTGCTCTATTAACATGAAGTCCTGTAAAAGCAGTGAGTGTTTGAGCTAATGTATTTACTCCTAAATTATATACTCTATTTCTTCCTAAGAATCCCGCTCCTTCTTGTAGTTTAGGATTCATTCTTTGCATACCTACATTTTTAGCTATAAAAGCTAAACCATTACCCGAAATTAAAAATTTACCTATTCTTTCAGTATCTTTAAGTGCTCTTTTTCCTGCTGTTATTAAACCTCCTCTTACAAAACTATCAGAAACATCATCTATTACATCAAATACTCCTGATCCTTGTGATGTATTTAAACCTGGTAATTGTTGTTTTAAAAATGGCTCTGGAGAAGTTCCTCTAAAAAAAGCTCCTGTTCCTATATCAATACCTTTAGGACCATACCCCATAGATCTTTGTCTAAAAGGAAAATAATCATTTCTATTTGAAGGTATATTAGTATCAAATATAGATGTACTTTCTCCATAATTGTATGCTTCTGGTGTACTGTGGTTAGGAAAACCAGCACCAAAAGGAGAACCTGCTTCGAGGTTAGATATAAGTGTTTTTAACCCCATATTCTATTTTATGTAGGTAAGTTAGACTGATATGAAGGAGGTGTAGATCCGTTTTTATCTAAATCAGGTATTTGTCTTGATGGTGTTGGCCAATTACTATTATATGTTGTACCTGCATTTACAGTACTAGTGTATAATCCTTCTAATCCTCTTTCTGCTATTGTGTCTAACCCTCCAACACTTTGCATAGGTTCTGCTGATGAATTACCTCTAATATTTCTATATTGATCAAATAAAGGTCCATTAGCACCATTCATATCTTGAAAATTAGGTGTATCTCTTGCTACGGGAGAATTATTAAGTGTTGGATAAACAGATGTTGGTTGACCTGCTCCATAAGAATAAGCTGGATTAGCTCCTAATCCTAAGTAAGGTGAAGTATTTGTATAAGTTTGTGTTAATAAAGCTACATGTAAATCGTCTCCATTAACTGTTTTTTTAGGAGTACTCATTGAATCCCCAAAAGTTGCTGGTGTATTGTTATTTAAACTAGGAACTGAATTTAAAGTACCTTGTCCTGATCCCCCAGAATTTCCTGTGGCATCAACATATTCCATAGGTAAATTATAATTTGTAGGAGGTCCTAATGGTACTTCATTTCTACTTTTTGTTTTTCTTCTTTCTAACATAGATACTAAATGATCATCCGTTCCTGGATAAGTACCATTTGTTGCAGAATTTTTTTTATATTCAAATGGATCATCATTAGCCCCACTATCTCTATAATTATCATAATCATGATTATTTACCCCCACTTCTGGTCCTGTAGCTTTATAAGCTCCCCCATCAAAAGGTGAGTTTGGATTTGAAGCAAAACCTGCTGGGTTTCCTCCAATTAAACCCGCTTGGTTACCTCCGTGTATGTCTAAATTTGATTTTAAATCTCTTAATCCCATAATTTTATTGTTTTATTTTGTTATACATATTAAGTATATATATTTTAACTATATATTCCTGTTAAGCTTTGTTCTCTACCTGCTGGTCCATCATAATAATTTGCATCTGAATATGGACGTTTGTATTGTTTAACTACCATTGAAGGTTGGTTACTTTGTCCTGCTACTAATTTTTGTAACAATGCATTAGTTTCAGTATTATCCATACCATTTAATCTATCTGCATTCATAACTACTTCAGGTTTTTTTTCTGCTAGTGAAGCTATTTGTGGGGTCTTTGCTATTCCCTCATCTGCATATGCATATCCTGATGCCTCTGATACCCCCGTATTGCCCTCTCCTATTCCCATCATCTTTCCACTATTTATAAATGATGCTCCTAAATCATTGAATGAAGCTTTTGTAGCTCCATCTTCTCTAGTTCCAAAACTAGTTAACCAACTAAGACCATCAATTAAAGATGTAACTAAAAAAGTCGCTGCTTTTACTATAGGGTCTAAAAAGGTTAATAATTGAAGTATAGGATTTACTACAGACATAATTAAATCTAATAATGGAATTAAAGGTGTAACTAAATCTGCTAGTATTCCTTTTAATTTATCCATAGCTGCATTAAATTTATCTTGTGCAGTTGTTGCTTCTAATCTATCAGCTAAATCTTCTTTACCCATAGCTCTTAATTCACGAGCTGTTTTATTTTGAGTTTCTTGTTTATATAACATATCTGCCATTTGATCTGCTTGCATTCCTAAAGATTTAGCTAGTGCTTCTTGTTGTAAAACATTCATACCAGTAAATTCAGTAAAAGAACCTGCATTTTTTGCTATTTCATTTGTTAATGTTTCATAATCTCCTGTTAATGCAGCTAATCTAGCTTTTTCTAAATTAAGTTGTTTACCTGTTAGTAATTCTGCTTCTAATTCTGCTTGTATGGATGATTCAAAATCTAATATTTGTTTACCTGAAGCTGCTACATCTTTAAGTTCCATACCTAAAAGTTTAGCTTGAGTTACTGCTCTTGTTATTTCTTCAGTATTACCCCCCATTTGAGCTCTTATTATTCCTGTAGTTTTACCTACGGCTTCTAATACTTTTCTATTATCAAGAGCTATTCCTACTCCCCTTTGCATTTCATAAGAAGTAGCTAAAGCATTTTCATAATTATCTTTCATAGAACCTCCAGCGACTATAGTTTGTCCTGCTAGTCCTGCTGTTGCTGCTCCTGTAAGTTTTACCTTTTCAAGTAATTGAGTAGCTTTAACTAATATATCTCCACTAAAAACTGCTGATAGTCCTAATTCTGAATTTAAGGTTGATTGAGCTTTTATCATTTTAGTAGTAGTAACAAATAAATCATTAGATTGAGTTGCAGATACAGACATAGCACCTCTTAATTGTTGTGCTTCTCCTTTAGACATCTGTAGAGATTTACTCATTTCTACAAGTTCAGAGTCTACTCTACCTATTGCTTCTACAACTTCTAAAATAATAGCAACTGGTCCTAACATTTTTTTAAGCATTGGTCCTATTTTAGCTATTAAAGCTTTAATAGCTCCCCCCATTCTTTTAACCAGACCACCTCCTCCTTTAGCTATTTTAGAATCTAAAGCTTTAACTTTATCTCCACCAACTAATTTTCCTGATGTTTTGTCTCTAAATCTTCCTCTTTTTGCAGGATCTTTTGCATCCGCCCCCATTCTTTTATCAAAATCTATCTTTTTTCTTTCTACACCTGCTGCTTTTGCTTGGTCTTGTTCAAAACCAATTTTTTTAGCTTCTTTAGCAGCATCAGCAAATCCTTCTCCTAATGTTTGAAAAAATCCACTTGCTTTACCTTTACCTTCTGATCCAAAGGCTTCATCTAATTGTGTAAAAAATGATGTTCCTGATTTTTCTTCTAATTTTTTAGCTTGATCTTCTACTCCTTTAGCAGCCCCCTCCATTTTTTCTAATTTATCAATAGAGTCTTCTATTTCTTTAACTATATCTTGATATAATTCAGATTGTTCTTTTAAACCATCTTTTTGAGCGGCATTTGCTGCTTTTTCAGCTAATGATTTATCTATTGTTAGATTTTTTATTCTATCTAATAATTTTTCTCTTTCTTTTTCAATGTCAGCTGATTTAACTGTGCCCTCAGCTATTTCTTCTTCTAATAATACAAGTAATTTTTTACTTTTAATAGCTTTTTCTGTTTCTTGTTGAACTTGTTTTATTAAGGCATGTTCTTTAGCTGCTTCGCTATATGAATTTTTTATTATGGATACTCTCTCCATAAGTTCTACATTAGCTTTTTTATAAGTTTCTACTAATTGAGAAGCTAAGTCTAAATTTTTTTCTTCGTCTTGTTCAGCCATTTTGTGTAATTATTCTCTAATAAATATGAAAAAAAGAAAGGTATCTATGATACCTTTCATTTAAATATTAAATGTTGATGATGGTTTTATATTGGGTCTTTGAATTCTTTTATTTTCATCTAATTCAGATTGTCCCCTCTGTTTCTCCATTGCTTCTTCTTGTTTTCTATTATGCTGATTTATTCTATCAATATGGAATGTTCTCATCCATACTGGCATATTATAAACTTCTGAATGTATAAATCCTCCCCCTCCATGAAATACTAAATCATGGATAGCATCAAACATTGATTTTCTATATGTCTGCGTCAGGCCAAAAAAAGTTGAGTCCCAAGGGAATGCTTACGCCCTCCGCGATCGCTCCACTAGAAAAGTCTAAGTCGACTTTTAAATCAATATCAGGCATATGTTCACTTAGATAATTTCTAAGAGATTTAGAATCTCTTGCTAATAAAGAATTATCAACAAATTCCCTAATTGTTTTTTGTTCATAATTACCATTCACAGATAAAATCATATGTTTTAAACGTGTAGTTAATTCTGCTGATGTAAATTTATTAATTTTTTTAAGACCTTTTAGTTCTTTATTAATTTTATCCTCATCACCGTGAGTTAACATTTTAAAAGTAATTGCAATTTTAGAATGTGGTAAAATAAAATCAAATTCATTTTTACCATTTTTTAATAAACTTTCATCAAGTTCTTTATCATCTAATTCTGTTAAATCTACTGTAACTACTTCTTCTTCACCTGTTGAGGGATCTCTATAACTAAAAGAATAATCACTACCATATCCTAAAATACGAGCAGCTATTAACAATGAGTTTTTATCTCCTATTAATAAATCATTATAATCACAAGGTGTAACAATAACAGACTGTAATAATTTATTTATTACTGTACCGTTTTTAATGTAATTTTGATTTGTTAAAATATCTTCTTCTTTAGCCGTCATATACTTCATTCGTATAAGTCCTGACCTTAAAGGATGACCTTCAGGATAAAGTAAACCTTTTGATGGTAATGTAACTTCCTCTGTAGGGAACTGATATGTTGGTTCTTCCTGTTGAGGGGTAGTTGGTTGTTGGGTGTTTGTAAATTGAGTTTGTTCCATAACGTTTTTTAATTAATAACTATTTTATGTTCAGATATACATATATGTAGGAAATAAAAAAGCGCCAAAATAGGCGCTTTTCTTTATATAAATGTTACTTTTTATTAGTAATTTAAGATAGCATAATCCATTCTAATAGTTAACGAAATTTCAACTGGTGTATCAACACTCCAATCCATTTCCCCAAAATTAGCTTGTTGTACATAAGCTCCTTTCATAATCCATTCTTCAACTATATCACCTACAGGACCTAAAGCA
>TARA_R110001592_G_scaffold63243_3_pt1 | contig 10663 bp, 10 predicted proteins | sample TARA_R110001592 | Tara Oceans TARA_R110001592 (sample SAMEA4398387) | marine metagenome | biome: Polar Biome; feature: [SRF] surface water layer (ENVO:00010504); material: water (ENVO:00002006), including particulate matter (ENVO:01000060) such as... | depth 5 m | reverse complement strand
TTGGGACTTCGATGGTGGTCTTGACGAACTGTTCAAGGGATTGGGCGGAAGATTCACTATGGACTTCTTTGACTTCACAGAACAAGGACAGGGAATGCGAGTTCTCATAGTGTTTGAGGACTGTAATGTGTGGGCTTTCCAAGCGGGGATTCTACAATAAATTCACAGGTGGGTTTCCTACGATTAAAAACAATCAAGTTCTCCGATTAGTACGGTATATGGGGTCATGGTTTCAACACTCCCTCATGATTGTTCCCTCCCCCTGTGAATTAAGGATGTGTTATCTATGAATGGTGCATTAAACGGTAATGTTTCAGAGAAGCAAGCCGACGAACTATTCTCTTTGATAGAGGGTAAGGTTTCAAAGCGTAAGCAGTATGTCAAGATTGCAGTTATGTTGGCTTTGAAAAATGATACTGATAAGTCAGAAGATTATACGGCAGGCGAAATCGCTTCAAGAGCAGAGTATTATGTCAAAAAGAACTGTGGTATAAACGGTTTTGAGGCGGGTGCTACACTAATGTTTTTGGTTCGTATGGGACTTCTTTCAGAACGGATGACTGGTAAAGGCAGAAGATACAGGAGGGTTGAAGGTGGAATATGAAATCAAGACTGGAAACTGTGTCGATGTCATGCGTGGCATGGATGCTGATTCAGTAGACACAATCATTACTTCCCCTCCCTACTGGGGTCTTAGAGACTACGGTGGAGATGGTCAAGTTTGGGGGAGTCATCTATGTACTCGTGATGACGATACTTATGTCAATCACGAATGGGATGTCTATGAAAGACCTTCCGAGAACAGTCGTAAGAACGACAATTCACTTCAACTTAAATCGGCATATTGGGAACCTCAAGAGCAGGCTTATTGTAAGCATTGCGATGCGTGGTTTGGTCAGTTAGGTCTTGAACCTACTCCCGAACAATACGTCAAGAACATGGTACAGGTATTCCGTGAAGCACGTCGCATTCTCAAGCCCGAAGGTACGTTGTGGCTCAATCTCGGTGATTCGTATTGTGCGGGTACTCGTAAGAGTACAACACCACAAACTATGCACAACGGGGATGCAAGAGACGTTCCCTTGAATAGAAGGAATGAGGCAAGTGGTTACTTGAAGAATAAGGACTTGGTTGGTATTCCGTGGCGGGTTGCATTTGCACTTCAAGAAGATGGGTGGTGGCTACGTCAAGATGTCATTTGGGCTAAACCCAACTGTATGCCCGAATCTGTTACTGATAGATGCACCAAGAATCACGAGTACGTTTTTATGTTCACTAAATCTGCTAAGTATTACTTTGACAACGAGGCTATCAAAGAACCTACTAAGGGTGGAGCGTCATCGAAGAAGCCTGCTAAGGAACAGACGTTCAGATATGGCGACGATGATTCGTGGGCTGTTGATGGAGACAGAAGTAGAATCATGAAGGCTACTGGTATAGCCCATGCTCGCACTAAGGACTACCAAAAACGCAACAAACGTAGCGTTTGGTGGGTCAGTCCTAAACCATTCAAAGAGGCACACTTCGCCGTATTCCCAATCGAACTGATTGAACCTATGGTGTTGGCAGGTTGTCCTCATGGTGGTACAGTCTTTGACCCGTTCGGTGGTTCGGGTACAACTGTTGTTACGGCTCTCAAGAATGGTCGTAACGCTATCATCGCAGAACTCAAGGAAGAGTATGTTGAGATAGCAAAAGAGAGAATAGAAGCATTTAGGCGAGAGGTTGGAATAGATAAAACAAAGGTCGAGTGGATTTGAGTTTATATATTCTGATGCTTGCCTTTATAATCCTTTAATGTATGGTGATAACATGAGCGAAACAACATTCGATTTGACATTAGTATTTGGGGATAATCTCAAGGAAGTAGGACTGGGCAAGAAAAAGGTAGAAGTAAGAGAAGAAGATGGAGGAAGGTACTTTGTCGAAATCAATGTTGCTAAGATTCCCAACAAACCTCTCTATCAAGACCGAGCGTGGCTCACAAAAGAGTATGTCGATAAGCAACGTACTATGCAAGAGATTGCAGACCAATTCGGTGTAACTCCTATGAGCATTCACGGTTGGATTAGGAAGTTCGATATTCCAAGCCGACCACGAGGCCGACGTAACCCATCGAATTAGTTTATATACCTCCTATACTATCTATATATATGATAGTGGAACAGAAAGGTAATACAGTTGTTGTCCGTGTAAGAGACGATGACGGGAAGCGCAAGGTTCTGAATTACAAAGGATTGCCTTACTGTTACGTTGAGACAGAAGATGCTCAATACATCGAAGATGGAAGAGTCGAGGATGGTTACGAGTGTGTGTTCGGTCAGAAGTTATCGAAAGTAACGATGGCTACAACTGATGGTATTCGTAACTTGAACAAGACTGGTAACACATGGGAAGCGAATGTTTCCTTCTGCAATCAAGTTCTTGGCGAGCGAGTCAAGAAAGGAGACAAACCAATAAAACCCTATCATCATAGGGTTTGGTATTTAGACGGTGAATGGAAGATTGAGAGTGGTGAGATAACAATGCTCACCGTTTATGATAACTTTACCGAGAATCTATACTCGTGGGCTGTGATGCCTAACGGTGTCGGGCATGGGAAATACAAGCAGATGATTGACGCAAATCAAAACCGTTACACCTACGAAACTCCCGTTCTTGTCTTTGATACGGAGGCTAACCTGCTTGACCACTTCATCAATTTCATGGCTCGCCAAGACCCCGATATTATAACAGGTTGGTATGTAACTGGTGCGGATATTAAGCAGATTGTTCACCGATGTCAGAAGGTTGGTGTACGTGCATCTAAGATGTCTCCTATGGGTCGTTTGAGATATGACTTCGGTGATTGGGCGCAACCAATCGTAGGTCGTAACTGTATCGACTTGAGACTTGCTTTCCCTAAACTGTACGAGTTGAAGAATGGCAAGTTACCTAACTACAAACTGGATGACGTAGCATGGGAAGCGTTGGGCGAGAAGAAAACTGAACTTCCCGATGGACACGACACCTACTACTCAGACCCAGTTCTTTACCTTGAATACAACCGACAGGATGTACGCCTCCTTCCCCGATTAGATAACCTCGTCAATGCACTTGAATACTTCATCGCAGTTCAGCATATCGCTCAATGTGAGATTCGCTCGACACCGCACGTTACGCAGGTTTTCACCTCATTGACATTGTGCGACCCCGAAGTAGAATTTCAGATACCGAGCAAGCCTATGTTCTCCAAGATGGATTATGACGGCGCGATTGTAATGGATGGTGAGAAGGGCGTGTATAACAACATCGGCATCTTCGACGTAAAGGCTATGTATCACAGTAACGCAGACCTACACAATATCTCGTGGGACACTATATATTCTGATGGGAAAGATTGTGGTAACGGTATCAAGTTCGACCAATCTAAGAAAGGACTACTGGTTCGACAGATGGATAGAATGACTGAACTACGTGATGAGTACAAAGCCAAACTTAAGGCCGCTACTACTGATGAAGAACGGGTTCGATATGACGCTCTACAATACGCTACTAAGTCCCTCGTCGCATCTATGTACGGTATCGCAGGTGATTCTAAGTATGGACTGTATCACCCCGATATAGCCGCCGCTATCACCTATACGTCAAGAGCGACTCTGATGAAGTTGCGAGATGTAGCGGAAGATATGGGTCATGATGTTGTCTATGGACATACGGATTCTGTCATGTGTAGAGTCGAATCACCCGAAGTCGGTATGGCTTCTGTGGAGAAGATGAACGAGGTAATGCACCCAATCATTGTGCAGTTTGAAAAGTGGTCGGGGTCATTTTTATTGATGGAGAAGAATAGATATGCAGGTCTTGTATCGTGGACTGATGGCGAAGGTCATGAACCAAAGCGTTACGTCAAAGGGATTGAGATGAAACAATCTCGTATGCCGCAAATCATGAAGGATGCTATGGGAATGGTGATTGATTCGGTTCTTCGTGGTGAGGATGGGGTCGAGGTTACAGAAAAGATTTCCAATTTGATTTCTGAAATTGTAACTGGGAAATTAGACCCTTCCCTTATGTGTATGAAAGGAAAACTCAAACAGGATTTGTCAAAATACAAGAGCATTAGCGGTATGGCCGCAGGTGCAAAATGGGCTAATATGAAACTCGGCAAGGGATATGTCGGTGGTGATTACTTTATGGTCGCTATCGACCCGAAGGGTAACTACATGGCATTCGATGACCCATCCGAGATTGAAGGTGTTGGTGAGATTGGTTACAAACTCATGGCAGAGCGATTTATCATTCGCAAGATTGAGCCGTACTACGCTGTTGCTAAGTGGGATATGACGGAAGTTTACAGAGCATTAGAAGGTAAAGCGGGGGTTGTGTGGATATAGCGGTTTTATATATGCTTGCGACCTACGATATAACAAGGGGAAGTCCTGATGGCATCCAAAGGTTTCAAAGCGAAAAGCAAACTGAGCCAAAATCAATTGACCGAAGCGTTAGTTGAATTGAGTAGTAGACAGCAGATGTTATCAAGCAACGTCTCTATGGAACTACATCGTCTTAACGTCGTTGTGTTCTCTCTTTTGAAGGAACTCGGATTTGTAGATGAGAAGGTTTGTGAGAAGTGTGATATGCGTAACTTAAGACCTATCCTATCTGAAATCGACATCGACCCCCATTGTGCGGAGTGCGGTCATCGTATTGACCCACTTCCCGATGAAGTGTTCACCGATGGCTCGATGATGGATTCGGAAGAATAATTAAATGACAAAAAGGATGTGCTTTGATTATGGTTACTATTGTTGATGACTTGAATTTACTCTCCGCCGCTATCGAATCCGAAGGCGCAAGTTCTGTGTACTGGTATGCAGACAGAACCCTATTGAGAGAGGGCGTTGCTTTAGGACTACTAAAGGACAACCTCTTGGCAAAGCAGGCTCTTACTCTTGAAGAAGCACTTGCTCTTTGGGATGACGCAAAACTCTACGCTCCTAAGAAGGTCGCCAAGAAAGCAGCCCCTAAGAAGAAGGTTGTCGAAGATGTCGTTGAGAAGTCTCTCGATTAAGTTTATATACCTCCCCACCTATGTATATACATGGCGGGAAGCACCTACAATCCAATTGATGTTAATGACGATACTATACTCCGTGTGAGTAAATCGTCTTTTGTTACATACGCAAAATGTCCTCGACAGTTTTGGTGGCAGAAGGTTGCTCTCCCCGATTTGAGAACACCATCTTCACCCGAAGCAATTCGTGGAACGAACATACATCAAGTCATGGAAGATGGACTTAATGAAATCAATGCTCTTAACAATCCTACATCGGACACACTTAGAGACGGTTGTTTCGATGTGCAAGCACAGGAACAGGGCGTTGGTGGAGATGACGGAGTAACCGCTATGCAAGAACTCCTTTGTGCAATCGCTTCTGATTGGGGAGAACTTGAGATTGTTGAACTTGAGAACAAGCACGAAGTCCGTACCGATATTTGGTACACAGAAGATGATGGAGATGGGAACCTACTGCATCACGCTTATACTGTCATGCTCGTCGGTATGATTGACGGTGTGTTCCGTCATCCCGATGGACACCTCGTTGTGGTCGAACTTAAGACTGGTTCCTGTAACGATGGTAAGATGTCTCGTACTCGACGGGAACTTTGTTACTATCGCAAGTTACTCGGCCTCAAGGCTTACGAAGAACCAACACACTTCTTGACCATCTATCCCGATGCTGACAATCTTGACTTCTTGATGAAGATGCAGAACAAAAAGAATGTCGATATTTGGATGGGACTTGAGAAGGGAATGGCTGTCTACGAGAAGGCTGGAACACGGAGTATTAACTCTATGGAGAAAGCATTAAGTAAGAGCGTACACGGCATGATGACACAGGAGTTCCCTATGAAGTGGAATGAGTTTTTCTGCTCTCAATGGTGTAACTTTCATTTATCGTGTAACGAAGAATTGATTGGAGGTGAATCAGATGTACTGTAAGAAATGTGATAGTGGGAATATCGAAGAAGAAACTATGTGGCAAGTAACAGGTCAAGTAGAAGGACAAAGAAATTCTACTCTCGTTGCTACGTGTAAGGAATGCGGAAACAAATGGGCTGTTGAAGAATGAACTTCCCACGAGAAATCGGACTCAAGCGAACAATGTGTAACAACCTCAAACAATTCAATGACTACGTGGGGAAGTTAAATGGTAAGTCGAACTGCTACACTTCTCTGTACTCGTTTAAGAATAAGAGAAGTGATATGCCGTGGAAGTTTGACGTTGATAGTGCAATCATAGATAGAGCATGGTGGGATTTCGATGAAGGAGAGAGAGGCGACATACAATCTGTCAAGGCTGACGTATGCGAACTCATACAACGACTCGGAGACACACGCTCTGTTAGACTTGTTGCTACGGGGCGTGGGTTCCACGTTCACCAACTCTTCAAGCGACCTGTAACTGGTCGAGAGTGGCACGAGCATTTGGGTCGCTATCAAAGACAGATGGCTAAAGGACTCAAGACTCTTGATGGTGTCGGATTCCCTGCGAAACTTACTCGCATTCCCGATACCTACAATGTAACCCGTAACCGATGGGCAGTAAATATCCCCGTAGGGGCGTTTCTAAGCGATTGTTTGCATTACCCTATACCTACTACTCCAAACAACAAACACGCTGTTTTAGACCCCTTCACAGGCGATTTAGAGGGTGTTCCGTTTGACATCGTGAAGTGGGTTGCAGACAACCCAAAACAAGATGTTGAATTACAGGCGTTTGAGGGAGAGATTGGAAGTGCGGGAGAAGTTCCTATTCCACCCTGCCTTGAACGCGCTGTCAAACACGACAACCCAAAGCACGATGTACGAGTCGCTCTCGTTCAAACGATGGCGGAAGAACTACGATGGTTCACAGACCCAACGAGTTTGAGTCAATCAGAACTCAAGGATATGGAGGACACAATTTTCAATTACATCAAAGGCTTGGGATGGAGAGACTTCAACGAATACAGGTCGCGATTGGGAATACGAACCAATCTCGGCTACTCACGTTCACCTTCATGCAGATGGTTCAATGTTCGTGGTATGTGCAAAGGCAAGTGTTGGAGATACGACGGAACAATTTAAATGTCAATAGCAGTATGGTAGATACAATGCTCCTCATTGATACGAGAGAAAATGAAAAACTAATTCACAAACTCCTCATCAAAATGGGCGATGCAAAAACTGACCCCAAAGGCGATGCTCAAGTCGTATTCCTCAAGAGCGCAGACTACATTATCGGTGATTGGGGAATAGAAGCCAAAGAGATAAACGACCTATATCGTAGCATTCTCGGTATCGGAAGAACACGTACAATCGTAGCACAACTGACTGACCTGTGCGAGAACTTTGAGAATCCATTCCTCGTCGTTTACAATACAGAACTCAAGCCGTGGTTCTCTCACGGCAGACCTAACGCCAAACAGATTTCCGACGAGCGCAAGAAGATGGCTAATGTCATCAAGTCATTCAAGATGACAATGAACCGCCGATTCCCAAAACTCAAATTCATGCAATTGACTACTATGGATGACTTCGTTGATTGGTTGGAAACAAATCACAGACAGAACATCATCTCTAAGATTAACTCACCTGCCAAACTGACTACTAAGAAACCGATTATCGAAAACGACTCACGCATAAAGGCGATAATGGATTGTGGTGTGAATCGCGACCAAGCGGTTAAACTGCTTGAACACTATGGTACACTCCCAACCCTACTCCAAAAGAAAACCCGTCAAGGGGATATGATGGAAGTAGCCAACATCAAGCGCAAGCAAGCCAAAGCGATACTTAGCCTAAGAGATGAGTTCAGTACGGATTGAAAGAAGTCCTTGAGAAGTCTCGACCATAACTGCTTGAGCGTTGGAAGTTTACCTTTAGACTGTGTAGAACTAAAGTAGAGTTTATCGCATCATCTACGTCTGAGTTTGGAGTTCTCGATATAGTTACCTTGATGTTATTGCCGCCTACATCTGCACCGTTCAATGGTGTACTTGAGAGCAGGGTTACATTTACTTTGTCTGTGTTAGCAGATACGTTTAGACTTCTTGTTACTGATGCCCCAGTCTCTTCGCATTCTACTACTACACTTAATGTCGCCCTCTGTGCATCTGTTCCACCTAAACTGACTGTGGAACTAATACTGATAGTTTCATCAGCCACATCTTCGGGAACTCTTGAAGTTATTGTGTGTTCGTGAGTAACCGAATCTGAACTATCGGGGTCTACTAATCCAGGAAATACCCAACCTTCACTTGTCTGTGTAGCACCTGCCGAAGCAGGTTTGATTGCACTATCTAATCCGTCTATACCCTTTTGGATGCTCGTAGCAGGTACGGGTTTAGGTTGCCCTAAAATGCCCCATTGGTTGTTGCTCAACCCATCACCGTTGAGTTTCATCTTACCCTTAATTTTGTTATGTAGACCCGCAGTAGTGTTGTTAGCACCGAAAGTTTGAGTGAACCCACCCTTGCTCATTGTAGAGAACATACCACCTTGCACCTTAGATGGTTTGTAACCACTTGTACCAATCGGTCCAGTAGTTCCCTGTTCGGGAACTGCGCCCGACCCATCGGGCTTACCACCGCGTCCGCCTGCACCACCTTGAGGTGGAACACTTGGTTTTTCGGGAGGAGGTGAAGATGGTTGCCCACCAGGATTGTAACTTCTCCCTCTTGCTACATTAGGGAATAAGAAACTCGATAGACCGCCTGCGGATTTGGTTTGGTCGCGCTCAAGGCTCAATGTCAATTTTTCAATATTCCTCTCAGTAACCGACCAGTTAATCTTATTGATAACCAATGGTTCGTTTGATAATCCTAAGCCACTATCGGTATAGGTTACTGTCGTAGCAGGTCGCCATCGCAAATCTTCGACGACGTGCAAACGACTACCATACCAAACGTAACGAGTTCCATATGCACCTGACATCTTATCGTACTTGTGGCATCCGATTGGGAAGATGCTGTTAGGGTTGTGATTAGACCATGCACCAGATTTCAGTTCAGTAATATCGTGAGAGTTGTGCAGAATACTCGATGATGTTGGGTCGCCACATCTTCTTCTCACAAGAGCCTTCAAATAGTCCATGTTTACCGATACGGTTATCTTGGGGTCTGTTGGTCTTGCAGTAGACCAATACCCCGTAGGTATGATTATCTCATAGAATCCATTGTAGGCTACATCTACTGTTGAGAAACTACTTACTGTCGCCGCATAGGAAGGGGCGAATTGAGTAGGTTGTGAGTAGTAATTTGTGAATACAGCACCAGGAGTTTTGTTGAAAGCACAATCACTAATACCAATTGTGAACTGTGCGTTATCAATATTCGTTCCCGATTGCCCGTCTTTCAAAGCAACCCATACACGCAAGTCCTCACCTGTTGTATTGCTCGATAATGGACAACCTGTTGGTATATCGACTATTTGAACAGCATGAGCAAGGGAGTTTGCACCCCACCACCAAAAGTTATCATCATAGGTATCTGTTTGACCTATGCTTCCTGTTTGTTGGTCGTAGTAACCTGCTCCGAATCTTTCACGCTTGTACGTTGAGTCGCTTCCGTTCGCTTTCATATTTCCATCAAGAGCGTTTACTGAGCCTGGAAACAGGCAACCGTTTTGGCCCGACCATGAGTAGTTGAAACTGTTTGAACGTGGTATGCCTGGTGGACCGAAAACCGCCGCACCAACAGCCCCTCTTTCCATGTTACGAGACGCATCGACAATGTAGCCGTAGCGACCTTTGAGCATTTTATCTTCGTCGTCTAAGTCCCGAATAATTTCTCCGCTTATCGCGATTGACTTTTGGTTTGCCTTACTGTATTCTTCTTTGGCGACATATTCGGCTTCTTCGGAGTTTGTTATTGTTGGCTGTTCGATAATCTTCCAACGGTATGTTTGGTTAAGGGTTGCTTCGGGATAATCTATGAACGATGCACCGTTGTTATAGTAAACCCGCACGTTGCTAATCTGACCTGCCATGTTCGCATCCATACTTGATACCATGAGATTGTCTCTTGTTATTGCTTCTCCACTATTGTAAGCGGGTCTTATCTCTACCTTATTGTCTCGACCTATTTGATAAGTCATAGGTAGTCTTGTTGCATTATCGAATCCAAACCCTGTGGATTCGGAAGCCTCACGTAGAGTATTGAATAGTGTTTTACCGCCTCTTGCGTCGTAGATAGAGCCGAAAGAATCTTTGTTACTGTTTGTACCATCTGTTGTCATGTTGGACATTTGAGGTATGGTTGAGATGTCAAAATACAGGGGAGCGTTAGCCTGTGCTAACCACGTATCGCTTAAGATGACTGACCACATAGCCCTCATCTTATCGTGCATCCAGTATGTTCCCGAAGATACACCTTCAACCCAACCAGTCATCTGCATCATAAATCTCAATGCCGCAGTAGCACCAGTAGATGCACCAATCAACACTTTGTCGAATAGACCTGTTGTGCCTGCGGTTGTTGCGAGTTCTAAGGTACACCCACTTCCATTTGTGAATTGTGTGTCGTCTGCAAGTATTCCCATAAGACGAGTATATGCAGTTTCGCTATCAAGATTACTTCCCGAATCACTTTCGATATACACTTCGCTCAATTGTTGGGGAACGTCGATAACGTCATT
>TARA_R110001592_G_scaffold324870_1_pt1 | contig 10677 bp, 6 predicted proteins | sample TARA_R110001592 | Tara Oceans TARA_R110001592 (sample SAMEA4398387) | marine metagenome | biome: Polar Biome; feature: [SRF] surface water layer (ENVO:00010504); material: water (ENVO:00002006), including particulate matter (ENVO:01000060) such as... | depth 5 m | reverse complement strand
ACAGGGGTTCGACTCCCCTAGGGGACACCAATTAAAAAACCACTAATATTTTATTAGTGGTTTTTTTTTGGATAAATTTTATCGTTCCCTGAGCTTGTCGAAGGGTTTTCCAGATAATCTCTGAGTTTCATCTAACACGTTTCGACCCTTCGATGAACTCAGGGCGGGAAAGCTCAACGAACGGTATATTTTCTACCTGAGCTTATAGGATCCCAACAAGAGCCATATTTGTGGAAGTTGACTTTAGATAGTCAATATTATATTTCGTCATTTTTTTGGCAGATCTAATCTATTCCCAAAAAACAATCTATTCTTATGAAAAATAATTACGTATATTGGCTTTTATCTTATTGAAATATATGAAGATATATTATTTTTTCAAAGCTTGGCACGAAATCCGCTTATATCTAAGTATTACTTAATACTATTTTATAAATTTTAAGCGGGATACTAAGAATGACAAATATTACGTCCATTACAGCAGCGACAATCAATTCAGAAGAGCAAACTACATCAACTGAGATTCACATTAATGAGTCAAATGTCGTAAATATTCGTTCTGCTAAAAAAGCTCAGTTGAAAGCGCAGCAGGAGTTACTGGATTATATGACGTGGACAATGAAGCATGATATGGATCCGCACCGCCTTTATGATGACCCTATCGAGATGTTCAGAGCTGAAATGAAAGCATCCTGAGGTATTGCTTGGCAAATCGCCTGAATTCGGTTTACAGCTTGTTTTTAATGAGATATTAACATGCTATTTAATGCTGTGAGCAATGGCCCCTTTGCCGACCCCTTCGAATGCTTTCACTAAATAATGGTTCGTCGCTTGGTTTAAGTTGCATTGCTGCAAGATATGTTCAGCAATTAATTCAACCGTGGAGTCAGTATCTATCAGATATACTCTTTTCTTCGGAATGGTGAGGCTAAAATCACCTTGTTGAGCAGAATAAGAAAATGTTAGGTATGATTTCCCCTCACTCTCGAACTCTTTAGTAATGTCTTCCTTTGTTCCAATATAAATATTTCTAAAGCAGGCTGACCAATAGTCTTCTAGCTTGCTATTTCTTTGATGGTTTTCAAAAATCTCAATCTTAGAGCGATGGCCATGAACGATACGCTGGCAGTTTCCATCGTGTTTTTTTAGACCGTGACTATAGTGATAGTAGGCGCCATCTATCTGTTCTTCATAGAGCTGTATTTCAATAGAATCAACATTACTTGGTAATTCAGGGAGAATGATTTGTTCCAAGTATTTTTCAATGCTCGATTTATTAATGGTTTTTATATCAAGGATAAGTACCGCAGAGTTAGGTGATATATGCTGATAATTACCCGTAGAGTGTTTCCAGTTTAATTCTGTTTGCTCAGAGCTTGTTGATATTTCTAAGTTTTTGGTTTGGCTGGAAATGACAAAGCGATGATCTAAATGTATGTCAATAATATGCTTGATTTTCTTTTTGACATGACCAAAGTCGAAAACCATACCTTGTTCGTCCAGCTGTCCTGAAAGGGTGATATCTACAATCCAGCTTTCCCCGAGAATGCCTCTTCGATTATCAAAGTACGAGAAATCGATGACGCTTAGATTTTTTACGAAAAGTTGAGTCATTTTAAGCCTTGAGGGGTGGTCGAAAATATTAGTTTAACAAATGCAGAGCTAGATACTTTACAACTATTTTACTTCTTAAGCTTTAATTCTCATTTCTTTTAAGAAAATTAGCCTGATACTTGTTAATTCATGGTTTTAGATTAGCCTTATAGTGTCTTTGTCTTTTTATTGAAACGTGAATGACGCCAAAACAAACATCTGAAACAGCTTCGGACAACTTGCTTGATAGTATTCAAATACGATCGCTAAATGCAATTAGTGATGCTATTTCTCTAAGTACCCGCGCGACAGCAGTAGAATTATATAAGTCTCTGGACAAAGCCAGTGACTGGCTGCGGGCTGACTATTCTATAGCCATTAACTTATTGGAAGCGAACGATGAGTGGTTCGCTGCGAGAGTAACTGCTTCTGTCAAAGATACTTTATTAGCTGAGACATCAAGTTCTGAGAAATCAACAGAAAGCCAAACAAAAAGTGCCAGTTTAAAGAGCGTAAGTTTATCTAATCTTAGTCTTGTTTCAAAAGATGAATTTGAAGACTGGTTGACGGCTAATGTAGCCGTAAAGTATTTAGAGGCTGAGCTAGGTTATGAAATTAATGAAACCCGATTAATTTTAGGTTTTCTGAAACGAACTGTTTACGATAATAAAGATTTTCCTTTAGGGCCAAATAGTATATTTCGGAGCCTTAAAGCGTCTATTGAGGCGCTTGAAATACCCACAACGCCACAAGCTTTGATTTATAAGTTGTATTCTAGGCAACTTCTCCAAATGCTCAGAGATTTTTATAAATCTATTATACTTGCTGCTCAAAAAGCAGAACTTGCCTATAAACCGTTGATTGCCCCCACTCATTCTAAGCCGGGCTCTAGTCGTGATAGCGCTTCGTTTATTCAGAATAATCAAGTAACAAATGTGTCAAGTGATGAACATAATGCGTATGAACCTGATGAGCAAATTAGTGTAAATCAGCCGATTGGCAAACAGACTCCAAGTGTTTCTACTCATGGAAGAAAACATACGAGAGTTAATATGTTAGGGCAAGAAGAAGTTATTTCTTCGGGCTCTAATCAAGTTAAACAAGCTGAAAGTTCAGCAAGTACCTTAAATACCTTATCAAGATTAAATACTCGCGTGTCAAATGGTGGGTCACTAGGGCGCGCAGAAGATGTCAGGGGTTCTGAGGATTCAGGCTATTTAATTTCAGCCATTAGTCAATTGCAAGAAGCGCATATACAGACTGATAATTTAGGTGATAAGAAGCTGCGTGCCTGGCTCGAATCCGGATTAAATGATTGCCCAGATGCTCGGTGTGAGATAGGAAATCAAGAGTCAGAATTAATTGATGTCACAGACCGCTTTTTTGAAGTGGTTATTGATAAAGTGGGTGTTAGCGGTCTTCTTAAAAAATGGCTTGAAAAGCTCAAGGTTACCATTCTAAAGGTGGTTTTAAGGGATAAGACCTTCTTTTCAGATGTGTCTCATCCCGCCCGTCAAATGTTGAATAAGCTTGCCAAGCTTGCATCAAATGACCGATCTGACCATAAGCGTTTGGAAAAGGTATTAGGTCGTTTTATTGATCGAGTCATCCTTGAGTACGATGATGACGAGCAAGCCGTTGAAAAAATTCTTGCAGAGTTAGACCAGTTACTGGAAAGGCAGGCTCAAGCGCATAAGCGAAATTCAGAACGTATTGCGCGAGCTTATGAAGGCAAGCAAAAAGTTGCCGATGCAAGGTATAAAGTTATTAAGGATATTTCAGATTTGCTTTCTGGCAAATCTGTACCTGTTGTGCTTTTAGAGTTATTGGATAAAGCGGGTTGGCGGGAGCACTTGGCGCTTGTCTCTGTTAGAGATGGCCATGACTCTGAACAATATGAAGAAGTTTTGAAGGTTGTTGACTTGCTGTTGAATTGGTTGGGTGATGAGTCTGACCAGTCTGATAAATGGGCTATCGAGCTTGAAATGGAGTTAGAAGCGCCTTCACTGACTGATCTTATTAAAAAAGAGTTAAGTGTTTCGGGCTTGATAGGTTATGAACGTATTTTAAAGCACTTGGATGAGTGTTTATTTAATGATGCCCAGTCTCTTATGGTGAACGTTGAAGAGTATGATTGGCCTTTTGATAAGTCTGAAAAGGAGATACAAGAGCTAAGCCAGAACCAAAAGCTAGATTCTCAGGCTGGTTATTGGCATAAACGTATCATGTCGATGAAGGTTGGGGATTGGATAGAAATTAAAGAGGAAAACGGTCCTTTAAGATGCATGCGTCTGGCTTGGTCGGGTCGCTCTTCATTCCGCTTTGTTTTTGTTGATAGTCAAGGTATGAAAGATGAAGACCTCACTTTAGATCAGTTGGTTGAATCTTTCAAAAGTAGCCGAGCCAACTTTATTGAGCATGATGATGTTCCCCTTGTTGACCAAGGATTGCATCAAATGGTGCAATCAGTTTATGAAGAGCTTGCGACCCAATCTAGTTGCGATGTCTTAACTGGTTTATTAAATCGTCAGGCTTTTGAACGAGCTCTACAGCAATCTATTTCCGGTTCGATATCCAAAAAAACAAAAGCGGCTTTGTTATATATCGATTTGGATAAATTTAGCTTGATGAATGCTTCCTACGGACATCATGCGGGCGATGCGCTTTTGAAGCATGTTGCACAATTGATTAAAGCCGAGTCAGTTGAGACGGCATTTTGTGGTCGTTTAGGCGGCAATGAATTTGGCGTCATTTTAAACCAATGTTCATTGGAGACATCAAACGATATAGCTAGGCAGATTTGTGAGTCGATCGAAAAAAATACCTATATCTGGGAAGATCATAGTATTGCCAGTTCAGTCAGTATTGGTTTGGCTGACTTTGATATCGAAACAGATTCAAGTGATACCTTAATGCGGAAGGCGGGTCTGGCTTGTGAATCTGCAAAAAAACAAGGTCGAAATCGCGTTGTTGTTTACCAAGAAAAGGATGATGACCAGAAAAAACGTCAGGAAATGCTTCAATGGGTCAGTTATCTTGATGGTGATTTAGATGAGTTACTGACCTTACGTTGTCAGGAAATACGCCCAATCGATTTAGAGGGTGTTGAAAAGCCGCACTACGAAATATTGTTAGGTGTTAAACAGAATGGGCAAGTATTACCTCCAGGTTTGTTGATTGAAGCCGCAGAGCACTTTAACCGTATGGCAAAAGTAGATCGATGGGTGGTGCATAATGTACTTTTGTGGATAGAAGCTAATCAAAAGTTGGCCGCAAGATCGAGTGGTTTCTCAGTCAATTTGTCGGGTAATTCTTTAAATGATGATCATTTCTTGGAATTTTTATTAGGCCAGTTTGCCGTAAGTTCTGTCCCGCCAGAAATGATTTGTTTTGAAATCACTGAAACGGCCGCCATTACAAATCTTTCAGATGCAACCGAGTTTATTCGTGTTCTAAAAAGAGCAGGTTGTAAATTTGCCCTTGATGACTTTGGCTCAGGTTTATCGTCATATGCTTATATTCAAAAATTACCTGTTGATTTCATTAAAATAGACGGCATGTTTATCCGCAATATCGCGACTAATTTACAGGATCAGGCCTTGGTGAAATCAATTAATGAGTTAGCACATTTTATGGGTATGAAGACCGTGGCTGAATTTGTTGAGAGTCATGAAATACTTAAAATCCTTCGAGAGATTGGTGTAGATCACTCGCAAGGATTTGGTATTAAGAAGCCTACTCTATTGGAAGAGTTGGCTTCTTATATTCGCTGATACCTTAGTAAGGGTTACAGCAAAACCTGAGCGTAAGCAGTATATACTCGACGTGCAATTTCTGCAGAAGATCCCTCTAGACGTGATTCAAGTTCCTTTAAGGCCTTGTTAACTGTTTGTTTGTCAAATGGGTAGTTCTCGTGCGCTATGCCTGTTATTTTCTTGTAGGCGGCATAGTTCACTGGGTAGGCTTTATAGTTTTGTTTAATAACCTGATCAATGTCTTCGGCCACTGACTTATGATCAAATTTTTTACTCTCTTTATCTGCAGTTAATTTGTCGTTTACAAGTGATTTTCCAAAGTGAAGATGGATTCGGCCTTTATTTTCTTTTAAGCCTTTTTGAGTAGCCACTAAGTCATCCAGGGTATTTTTTTGATAATTTTGGTCATCTTGCTGATTGTTTAATTGGTGCGCTTTATCGATATCACATGGGTCCCATTCATATGAAAAACATACAGGAACAATGTTGAGTTGTTCATAATATTCCTCAGCTAAAAAATCGGAAGGCTTGCTTAGACCTAACATTTTAATCAATGCTGGGTTTGTTTTATCAATGTTGTCTTTTGCACGCCCTTCTTTTTGGGCAATCCAAATATTTTCATTCCGGTTAAAGTGCAAAAACTGAATATAGGCTGATTGATTTTTCATTGCATTTAACATGGCACGAGGGGATTTAAGTGAACGAAATATTTTAAAGCAGCGGTTTAATAAGGCTAAATCATTAGCACTGGGGTGTTTTAAAAGGTTATCCCCAATGGCGCAATTTGCCGTAGAGAAACCCTGGCTGCGAAGAGCCTGATTTAATAATAAGGGGTCCATTACAATATCACGATGATTAGAAATAAAAATATAACATTGTGTCTTATCTAAATTATCCAATCCAGAAACTGTAAATTCTTCATAAGTAGACTCAATGAGAGGAAAGATTCTTTTTTCAATCCAATTTTGAAACTCATTAATTGTTTCAATGCTCTCGAGTTCCGGTAGCTGGTTCATTAAAGAATGAGAGGCACCGAAAAGCGTCAATAAGCTGGATGTAAATTGAGTATCAGAAACTAATCTACCTAGAACTTCTGTAACTTGATCATCGACATAGCATTGAATATCTCTAAAACTTTCTTGCCATGTAATGACTGAACTTGAAGGTGTTAGTTTAGTATTTGAACTCATGGTCTTCCTAGCTTTAGATTAACTGTTCCATAGTATAAGGAAGTTGATTCAATAAAGAAGATCTAGGGTGAAAATTTATAGCATTTAATGAGCTATTATTTTTCAGAAGCAGGCTTACTCTTTATTCCTCCCTCTTTTTTCAGAAGCAGGCTTGCTCTTTATTCCTCCCCCTTTTTTCAAGGGGGAGGCTAGGAGGGGGTTAGGCGGGTATATCGTTTTAGATTATTGCTTAATAAAATACAAAGAATAGCCGCTATGTTTTGATTTCTCTTTGGCAATTTTTTGAAGGTTTTTTTCAGCTAATGTTGTTGATATGGTTTTTCCATAATGATTAAGTACTTTTGCCAATGACCAGTGTGGTTTATTCAATAAATGAAGAATATTGTTTAAAAACGTTTCATCATTTTCATGGTTAAACCAAACATCCCGGCAGCCATCTATCGAATAGAAATATTCTTCATGAATAAGGTTTGACCAATAGGCACTGTCTTTGTCAGATAAAATAGTTGAACGCAGTGCTTTGATATTTGCTGTCGTATTCTTTAGCTCTTGTTTAGAGACTAAAGTGCGAATATCTAAGCTCGCAGGATCTAAAGACTCTGACAGCTTAATATTTATGACACCTTCTTTGCACAGGTTGCGCTCGATCAAGTTAATAAAATTTGCAGTCATCAGTTTTGCGTCATGAGAGATAGACGCAAAATGCAGGGTATTGCCATCGTTCAGAAAGCGTTCTGCTAAAGATTGTGGCCAAAAAACGACATTACCCAGTTTTTCTTCCGAAGCTCGAAGATGACATTCTGCCAAGTTTTCCAGATTGCCTTCAACGGCAAGGATATCTACGTCAGTAAAATGATGCGCATATTCAAATGCTCTTTGAGCTGCATTCTTTCCAGCAACTAACAAAAGTAAACGTTCTGGCATTAAAGATTCATTGATATGGAAGTTATTAATCAATTCTTGCTTTAGTGAGTGTTGATTAAAAAAGTCCAAATTATGCCAGCGAGGGAAGGGCGCTGGTAAATCATCTTTTGCTAACAAGAGAGATTCTTTTTTCTCTGGGAATTGTTGCTTGAAAGATTCCCTATTTGCTCTTCTATATAGTGCTGCATCCATAAGAGGTTGAAGTGCTGAAGGCCAATCTTCTAAATCAAAAGCTGTTAGCTTGACGGCATAATTTTGAGAGAAAAATGCTTGGTACATACCAACAACTAATAATGCGCCAGCAATATCTTCTATGTTCCATTCATGATGCAGCGTGTGAATTAAAAGTTGATCTAGATAGTTCACTTTTTCCTGTTCGAGCGTGTCGGCAATAAGTGAATAATTATTCCGTTCATTATAAACGCCGATAGCAATGGATAGTACTTGAAGTTCATCTCTTAAATTTCCTGACTCCAAGGCTTCCAGTAAAATGGTTTGTCTGAGTAAAGTAATGAATTCTTCAACGTAAGGGTCTGGCAGTGAACATTTTAATAAGGAAAAATACACAAGAGGGTCTTCGGCAACAGCTTGTAGATCTATTATCGCATTAGGGTTTTCAAGATCATATTTTTTAGAAATTAAGGATGCTGCAAAGTGACTTAAGCGTTCATGGGGTAAGTCAGCGTGAGCGAATAAAGTAAATAAGTCTAACTCCAGGGCTTTCTGGTACTGATCTATTTTGATTTGAGCACAGCAACTAAGCATACCTTGAAGAATAGGCGTGCTATCAAAACCGTGATTGATGAGCGAGCGATAGTGCAGGTAGGCAACATCAAAATTTTGCAGAGCATGTTGAGCTCGAGCAATGCCTAAAAATGCATTCTGATAAGACGTGTCGATAGCAAGCGCTTTATTGAAGTGCTCAATGGAAAGCTCAGGTTCTTCAGCAATGATCAGCAAATAGCCTTTATTGCAAAGGTACTGGGTGTTATCAGGTGAATGGCTTAAGCACTTATCGAACAACGCAGCCGCTGTTGCTATGTTGCCGCGGTCTAATTCGATACGCCCTAGAAGGTTCATTGCGGGGGCATTGTTAGGTGCAACATTCATCACTTCGGTAATCAGCTTAAAGGCATTATCCAAAGACGTTTTGCGTTTTTCTGAAGGTATTTCTGAGCTGTTATACATCTGATACAGCTCATTGGCATGTATCAATAGGCGCGCGATATCAGATCGTTCAGTTTCGGAAAATTCATTAACAACAGGTTGAAGCTTAGGTGTCTGGGTGCTCATTATAGGAAAACCTCTTCCGCTTTTTTATGATTTTGGTTGTTATCTTGGATATAGCGAAAGGTGTGCCAACAAAGTAAAAGTATTCGATTGTTTTAATTAATCGAACTATTTGCCTAAGCGATCTATGCTTGTATAAATTGTTTTAATTTAAGTATTGATAGGTCTTTTATGAATATTATTGTGACGGGAGGGGCTGGATTTATCGGTTCTGCTTTAATTAGATTTTTGATTGAAAATACTGAGAACAATGTAGTTAATATTGATAAGCTGACTTATGCATCTAATTTAAAATCTCTTGAGACAGTTGAAGGTAAGGCTAGATATTCATTTGTTCAGGGAGATATCTGTGATGGCGCGTTATTAGGCCGTATTTTTGAATCCTTTAAGCCCGATGCAATTATGCATCTGGCCGCTGAGTCTCATGTTGATAAATCGATCAATGCTTCCGCGGATTTTATTCAAACAAATATCATCGGAAGCTATCAGCTTCTCGAAGTCTCTCGCATCTATTGGGAAAACTTGGAAGGTGATAAGAAAGGTTGTTTCCGGTTTCATCATATATCAACCGATGAAGTATATGGAGAGCTAGGTGAGTCCGGTAAATTTTCAGAAACGAGTCGATATCAACCAAGTTCGCCTTACTCTGCATCAAAAGCTAGTTCAGATCATTTAGTAAACGCTTGGTATAAAACCTATGGCTTACCTATAGTAATCACGAATTGTTCAAATAATTATGGTCCTTACCAGTTCCCTGAAAAATTAATTCCATTGACGATATTGAATGCCTTAAATGGCAAAAGCTTGCCAGTTTATGGCAAAGGCGAACAAATTAGAGATTGGTTGTATGTTGATGATCACGTAAAAGCGCTTTACTTGGTTTTAACCAAAGGTTCGTTAGGTGAAACTTATAATATCGGTGGTAACCAAGAAAAAATGAATATAGACGTGGTTAATTTGATATGTGATTTATTAGAGGAAATAGCGCCTATAAAACCTGAAGGAGTTAAACGCTATCGTGACCTAATTGAATATGTTGAAGACCGTCCAGGTCACGATTTTCGATATGCAATCGATGCCAGTAAGATTTCAAGTGTCCTTGCTTGGAAGCCGGAAGAAGACTTTGAAAGTGGCTTAAGAAAAACGGTGCAGTGGTTTATAGACAATAAGCATATTTGTGCTGTTTGATTGTAAATGTTGAATATCAATTTTTTGATTATTAGGGGTAAATGATGTGAAGGGAATAGTGTTGGCAGGCGGCGTAGGCTCTAGGCTTTATCCTATTACCAAGGGAGTGTCTAAACAATTGCTGCCAATCTACGATAAGCCGATGATTTATTATCCGATCTCGGTATTAATGTTGGCAGGCATTAGAGATATTCTAGTGATCTCTTCTCCAGAAGACTTACCTAACTATAAGAATCTTTTAGGCACAGGTGAAAGCTTTGGTTTGCATCTGACTTATGCCGTGCAAGAACGTCCAGAGGGATTGGCTCAGGCATTTATAGTGGGTAAAGAATTTATAGGCAAAGATAGTGTTTGCCTTATATTGGGAGACAATGTTTTCTTCGGGCAAGATTTTTCTCCGAAGCTTCAAGACGCTGCGAAAATAAAAGAAGGTGCCACTATTTTTGGCTATAGGGTTAAAGACCCAGAACGCTTTGGCGTCATTGAATTTGGATCGGAAGGAAAGGTTTTATCGCTTGAAGAAAAACCAAGTAAACCTAAATCTAATTATGTTGTGACAGGGCTGTATTTTTTTGATAACGAGGTCATTGATATTGCATCTAGGATTAAACCTTCTCGGCGTGGTGAGCTAGAAATTACAGATGTAATCAATGCCTATTTAAGGCGTGGCCAATTGAGCCTGAAAATCTTGGGAAGAGGCTATGCCTGGCTTGATACAGGTACGCACGATAGTTTGC
>TARA_R110001592_G_scaffold122340_3_pt1 | contig 10683 bp, 7 predicted proteins | sample TARA_R110001592 | Tara Oceans TARA_R110001592 (sample SAMEA4398387) | marine metagenome | biome: Polar Biome; feature: [SRF] surface water layer (ENVO:00010504); material: water (ENVO:00002006), including particulate matter (ENVO:01000060) such as... | depth 5 m | reverse complement strand
CTGATGAATCAGTATTTAGTCTTGGTTTAAAATCATAAGTAACGTCACTGCACTGTGTACTTATTAAACTTTTTTGTATATCTGTTAATGCATTTCTTACATCACCATGGGACATCCAAAGATTACCTATAGAGTCAGCAAGATTACTAGGATTAACACTCCATCCTGGTATTGCAGACATTGCACCAGTTCCATTGAGTCTTTTTTCTGCATTAAGTGATTGAGGTTGTTTGTTAGTAGCAGAAGAGATAGAAGAAGCTCCACCCACTGCTTTTCTATGTATACCATAGTTTTGTTCTAATTGTGCTAACATAACCTGCATATCTACAGGTTTACCTACTTGTCCTACATATCTAGGTACAACTTTTGGTGGGATATATGTTGTTTTAACTTTTCTTTCTACATTTTTTACTCTTTGATCTAATGCATCAATTTGACCACTCATTCTGTGACTAGTTGCACAACAATCACATACATAAGCAGCTATAACTTCTAAAGCTATATCTAAAGACCATTCTAGATTTGGATCTTTACCTGGATATAAATCTGTTAATGTAGCATCAAAACATTTAGGTAATTTAATTGTGCACTTATTTAATGTACAGTGTTCGTGTACTTCACCCATTAAAGTACATAGTTCTTGAGTTATAAGATCTACTAGTCCAGTAAAGTCTTGAGGTGTAGTTCCTGTTTGTTCAGTTAAACATGCAAAATTAAAATCAGCAATATTTATTTCTGCACCTGTTTGATTATTTAAAGTATCAATTACATGACATAATTGTTCACCAAGTTTTGCAATAACAGAACTTACAGTATCTCCATTACATAGATTTAAACAAGGAATATCTGGACCTTGCCAAATTACACAATTAGAAGAAGTGGATGTTCCACATCCATTATTGTTAGTATGACCTAAATTACTTGGTATCATGAATATGTTCTTTATTTATACTAGTATATATAATAATATACAAATTTATTAATTAATTACCAATTTAACTTCACCATTATACACTAGTTGTATTTGGTGGTATTGGGTATTGTGGTATAAAACTACAATCATCCTCTTTTTTAATGTAACAATGTAATTCTGGGTTACTACAAGTACATGTAGATCCATCATCAACTATTATATCAATTTTCTTTTGATTACAGTTTCCTGTTGTTGTAAAGCAAAAACCACATATATCTAAAGCATGTTTAGTATTTATAGAGGCTTTTTCAATTGTATGTATAAGTATACCTTGATCATTTGTTTGTCCTATGGATGCACCATCTAAATTTATTTCCCAATTTGGAACTATTTTTCCACATGCATCTTTTACTGTAAATAGTATACATTCTGAATCACATTTACAAACAGGTGATTTAGTTATATCTACTGTAGGTGCTGTACCATCTATAGGTATATTAGTTTCTGGCCAACCTTCTCCACAAAATACACATCTATCACAAGGATCTTCTGTACATACTAATACTGTAGGATTAGGAAAAAGTATTTTTTTAGTTTCAAATGCTCCTTCAGTATTATTACAATCTTGAGGATTAGGATATAAATTATAAATAGTGTCTGTAACAGACAAGTCTGGTAACCAATCTTGGCTTTCTATTTCTAAGGTGTATACCTTTCTTGCATCTTCAATTGGATCTTCTATATGCCATCTAAGAGTATCACTTTTTATTGCACCATTAGCATAAACTCTTAATACTAATATAGAAGTTTTAGGATCATCTGGATCTTCTATCCAATCACAATGAACTCCGTCAGTTGCATCTGTTGTTGATATAGTAGTATTACCATTATCATCAATTACTTCTTCAAATGTTGGAAATACACATGAAGCTATTGTTGACCAACTTTCTTCAATCCCAGGAGTACGTGTAGATTGTCCAACAAGTCTTGCTAAACCAGATTCATTTGGCCATAATAATACATTTTGTTTTTTAAAATGAAGTTCAAGCCAACAATCTGTTGGATTTACAGGCGGAAAATGTACACATGGTGGACAATTTGTTTCAGAAGGAGCAAAGTCACCATACATTACCCATTCAGGAATTGGCTTAGTACAATTTACCCAATTTGTTTCTGTATATGTTTTCGTGTATATAGGTTTTACTTTACTATCCCAATCACATATAGATTTTTGTATAGAGTATTTATGTTTTTGATCTATTGAACAACATGAATTTATACCGTATTTCTTAGATCTATATTCCTTAAAAATTAGATCTGCAAATTTTTGTTGTATTTCAATATTTTTAATTATGTTATTAGATCTCTCCATCAATTAAAATCTTTATTAATTACAACAATTAGGATCACAAGTAATTTTTTGCAATTTTCTTAATGCAAAATTATACATCTCCATACCTTCGCTAGGACTGTGACAATATTCTACTTTTGCTTTAGCAGCATCAATAAGAGTTTTAATAAATTCCATTTCATTAATTAAAGCTTTTTTTTCTGAACTAGGTTCACAAGCTTTTATATCCATATCACAAAGTTTTTTATAATACATTTTGTGAATGGTTGTAGTTCTTAAATGATTATATTCAACATATGACTTATCATGTGGTTGAACTCTCCATCTAATAACATATATACCATCTGGAAAAGAACTTCTATTTGTATTACATTGTACAGTTTGTAATCCAAATGCACATGCATCAAAGTCCATCTTAAAATTTTCTTTTAATTCAATTAACTTTGGAGAATTAAAACCAGGAGGAATTACTAAAAGTTCTGGACAATCTACAGGAACTATACTAGAATACTGACTTGTATCCCATACAGTAAAGATTTCACAATTAGCAACAGTTGGAATTTCTAAGCTTAATATGTGTTTAGCCGCCATAAATTTATAGATTTATTATAATACTTCTTATAAATAATATACAAAAAATATTAACTAAAGAAAAATAAAAAAGGGGTAGACTTTACTCCACCCCTTTTTAAAATTAAATACTAATCAACTATTACGTTGGTATAGTATCATTTGGATACTGTGCTTCAATACCAGCATGCAATTGAATTCTGTCTAAGAAAGTCTTAAACGTAGTTGCATTGGCATTCACACCTCCTGTAGTATAGATAGTATATCTGTATTGATCATTATCAAATACTCCAGATGGATTATTGTATCTTGGAACTGTATGCTGTAAAGTAAACATATGATACTGAGCAGCAGTTGGGAAGTTATCTAATATAGCTTTAGATCCTTCTATTTCCCTCATTCTACCAGAATCTTTACCACCTTGGTGATAAGGATTTTGTAGATAGTTTTGAGTTAATAGAATATCATTAAGAGCTGTAGTTCCATCTCCCAATACACTTACTGGAGCAACTGATTCACCACTTCCACTATAGTATTCATTAATAACACCATTAGTAGTAGGAGCTCCATTGTCATAGTTATTACCAGTTAATGGTTCAACATTAATTCTACAAGTATCGCATGCTTTACCTGATTCATCAATAATTTCAACATTACCTAACAATGGTTCTGTATTATTCCAATCTCTAGTATCAAATGAACAAACACCAAACTGAGTATCAACAACAGCTAAATCCATTAATAGTCGTGCACCATCATTTGCATCCCATGCAGTTTCAGCAGCAACACTATCATAAGCAGATGTAGCAGTATTATTAGCTACAGTAATTGCATGATCTTGCCAAGAAGAACCAGCATTTGCTGTTACAGAGAAAAAGTCAACTTGTGTAGTATCAATTAACTTAGATAAAATAGGATCAGCTGCAATGTTTTTTGCAAACTCATTAACTACTTTTTTAACATCTAAGAAAGTTCCAGCTGTATTACAAGAATTACATAGTCCACCAATATCAATATTTCTATAAGCATTGTGAGATAACATTCTTAATGCATCAGCACCTTTAATATCAATACGTAACATTGGATCTGTTCCACATTCAAAACAACTTTTACTTGAAGCAGCGGACATAAATCTTATTGCAATTGTTTGTCCAAGACCTGCTGTAGCAATTTGTGTTCCTATTGCGTTAATATGTCTAAATTGAATATCTTTTGATTTGATTGATTCTGAGTAACCTCCATGTAATGGGTTACCACCAATAGTATCTGTTTGCTGAAATGAAGCATTAGCAATAATAAATTTTGCTTGACTTCCTAATGCATATGTACCAGCAGTACCAGTATATCCTCCCGCAAGGGTAGATATAGTATTTGCTCCTGGACCTACAGCACCTAATGCAACATAGGTATCAGCATCATACAGACCTAAGTCTCCAATGGTTGTTAAAGCAGTAGTGTTACCACTTGTTTTAAGACCACCAGATTTTAAATAAAACGCTTTATGATAAGCGTGGTTAAAATGAGCCATAATTTCTAATTTTTAAATAAATAATATAATATAAATAACTTGGTTTTTATATATATAATATACAAAAATATTTCTATTTTTTATACATTAATTGTTTTTTTCTGATTGTTGTTGTCCTCTCATCATATTATTAGCATCACTAATGTCACCTGCAATAATACTAATAGTATCATCTAAAATATTTTCAACAATGTCGTCTTTAAATTCACATTCTACATCTACTGCTGATGTTTCACCAGTATATGGATCTACACTATTTGCTATTTGTATGTTAATAGGTTTTCTATAATAGATTAAAAAAGGATCAACAATAAAAAAATCTTTTCTCCATATTCTTATTTCATGATCTCTAAGTGTACAAAAAGTTTCAGACCATTCAAAATCTGGATTCTTAAGTGGATCTCTTAATATAATATCAACATTACCAACTTCAGATAAATATGTAGTCATAGATCTTTTTCCTTCACAACATCTTTCTTTATCCATTCCAGGAGCAAATTTAGTTTCTATAGTATATGTTGTAATATCTTCAGGTATACATATTGCTTCAGGATTAAGTTCCCAGTTAATACCATCACCTTCAGAACTAGACCAAGTTTGATCACAGCAATTACACATAGGATCTGAATTCATTTCAGAAACTGATTCAACAGGTAAACTAGCCATTACATGATTACAACTTCTGCAAAAATTATAATAACCATTACCATAACTTCCATCAGAATTATACAATGTCATAGGTGCTCCAGGGCTGCCATCAGGTGAATTAAACCATGCTCCTCCACCAGATGCTAAATAAGTTCTAAACTCTGTTTCACAATCTGGACAATTGGCTTTTTGGACATGAGGAACAGAAACTTCTGTCATTTGATTTGCATTAGTTCTGATCCTCTTAAATTCCAAATATGTATTATCATATATATTCTCAAAGTTATTACTTTGAAAATAACCAAAAGTATCATTGTAAGGTACATCTGTACCAATAAGTGGTGATTCAGTTAATAAAATTTCTAGATCATCAATACGTCTTCTAGACATTTCATCTCCCTCTTGACGTGCATTAGTTCCTCTAAGCTGTCTTCTACACCACTCAATCTGAGCTTTATTGAATGCTTCTACAATTTGCCAATCCTTGACATTATCATAGTCATTACTATCAAGCTTATTTAGCCTTTGCTTTATCTTAATTTGTAATGTATTGTTATTCATCTATTTATGCATTCCAATTTTTTTCTACTCTACTCAATAAGGTATTGTAAATTTCCTCATTTAAAGGACTTTCTAAAAATAATTTAACTTCTTCTGTAGTTTTACCTAGCTTTGCATTAAACTGAGTTTCTACAATAAAGCCACCTTTTGATGTTATATAATCATAAACTGTTGCATCTTTTATTAATGCTAATATTTTTAGATCTTTTAAATCTAATCTAGAAACTTCTAAAAATCTTTTAGCAGCTCTTTCTTTATTTCTTTCATGACCATCTCCATAAATATATTCATCCATATTTTCATATACTACATCATTAGGTGTTGATTTAATATATTGAGTACTAGCACTATCTACTACTTTAGCAACATACATTAATTTTGTAGGATTAGAATCATATAAATTAGTTAATGAAGCTAACGCTCTATTTCTTACTTTAGAAATACTTGTTCTTTCACTTGCAGTATCTATTTCTTCATCTAAAAAGAATCTAATATTATTAGATTTAGCATCTGCTAAAGTTTTAGCAACAATAGAAAATCCACCTGCTTTTATTGCAAATACTTTAATTAAATCATAAGGATCTTTTTTAGGATCTAAATATAAAGGTTCATTACCACACTTTAATGTAATTTTAGACCATAATGCATCATTATCAGGTCTAAGTAATTTAACCTGGTTCCAAAACATTGGATCATTAGGATCTACTATATTTTGTGCTAACTCTGCTTCTAATTGAGCAACAGCAGTTCTTATTTCTTTTACTTTTGCTTTCCTTTCTTTAGCAGGTAACATTTTAACTTCTGGAGCAAACTCATTTAATCCTGTAACATATCTTTTTACTCCATTAACTTCTAGGCAAGAAAGTGACTCTTCATGGAATACTCCATCAAAAAGAGTCATACCATAGTTTTCTAAACCCATATTTTCTCTCTCAGGATCAAAGTAATTACGGATACATATAGTTTGATCCTTACCCTCCTGATAGTATTCTACCATAGATAGTTCTTTTACTTGCTCTATTTCTGGAGCACCTATCTTTTCTATAAATTGTTCTTCTATAACTGTTGTATTTTCTTCTACAACTGGTGTAGATTTTTTAGTATTTTTTGTCATTTTAAAAGGTTTTTTAGTTTATAATTAAATAAAATTTAAAAGAGGGATCCTAAGATCCCTCCCTTAAATAAATAGATATTAGAATGAGCCACCCGTAATTGGGTTCTTCATCACAATCTTTAACACCTTGGTAGGGTCTTTTACCCATACAGCCGGCATGGTTTGAGTCATATAAACTCTATAACCATTGAAGTTCCCAGAAGATGAAAATCCTTGAGATCTTCCCATATAATCCATAGTTCCATTTTGGTAGAACCATTTCAATTGATTATCCCATGAAAGTTTCAGTAAGTGGATATTATCACTTCCTTCATCAGTAACATCAAAGATTATAAATGAATAAGAGCTTAATGGTCTTCCGTCTACTAATGGATTTTCAACATCATTAGTGTGAAGATTATCAAACGCTGGATTCAATACAAATTTAACATTAGCTAAGAAAGGAATAATGAATGATGTAAATGACCATCCATAACCCATATCCATACCTTGACCTGAGACAGCACCAACATTGTCAGCATTGATTACCCAAGGGCTAGTAGTACCTGCGCCATTGATGATACTAACATCATCTTTAATTGCTTGGTTAATCATTTTCATACCTCCAATACCTGTCTGTACAATAAGTTCACGTTTTGGATCTGGACCCTCAAACTCAACTTTACCTTGGTAGAAGTTATATAATTCATTCTTAAACATATCTAAGCTAAAGTTTCCTTTATTATAAACACGTTTAAATGAATTATCTAATTGCTTCCAAAGACCAACAGATAATCTAATATCATCTGGTCCATCTTGCTTAACTCTACCACCATGTCCCCACATTAAGTAAGTCTCAATATCAGATGCAACCTTAGAAAGATGTGCAGCTTCCATACTAGTAAGGAAAGTTCTGGAAAGATCACCGTTATCAAACGCTCTCTTTACATAATCTTTACCCATAATTTCAACCATACTTTCAAGTGAAGAAACAGAAGGATTTAAGTTGTTATCAAAAGATCTCCAAATTTCAGTTACAGGAATAGTACCATCAGCATTCATTCCTCCTTTAAGCATTAAGTCTGCTCTTGAAGAAATAGAATAATGAACATGTGCTTCTGCTCCACCTACAAAGTTGTAGAATTCACGGAAACCTGTGTTTGTTGTAATATCAGAAAATCTTTCACCATACTCACCACGTGCAGAACCTTTTCTAAAGTACTTAGTTCCAATTGTTTGGAATTTTTCACTTAACGTAGCAGTATTGCTATTATTTACTAATTGAACTGTATAAACGAAACCATCACCTTGTGGTAAGATATCATCAGCAGTTATATATAATTCAGTACCACCATACTTATCATAAGTAATGATGTCACCATGTCCAAATTCACGTTTATTAAACATGATTTTAAACTTTTGACCGTCAGCTCCCTTAGCTGCGCCACCATTAAGATCCTTTACTACGTAGGGTAGATCTTGTGCAACGGGTGTTTGCCATTTATACTCACCACGTGCGTTATCCACCATAATTGTATTCTTTCCACCAAATGATGCTAATTGATATAATGGCATTTCCACTTTTTGTGTCATTGCCCAAATATCAATTGGCCCCATATCCATAGGCTCAGCTGAACCAAGCATTTGGGTAAGGTGATAAGAATCAACATGTGAACTCGCGCTATAGTTTGTATCACGGAGAAACAGCCCATTATTTAAAACTGGAGTTGCCATAATTTATTCTTTATTTATTGTTATTACTAATTACCATATATTAAAACCTTTTAAATATATTTTTATTTCCTCTAGGAAGTTTCCTAGATGCTTTTCTTTTTGCTCCTGTATCTTTATCTAACACAGCTGCTGAAGATCTTTTTTGTGACTGTGCAGTCTTAAGTTTTCTTACAGTTTTTTCAACAGCTTTTGTTTCTCCCTTCTGCATTAAGTTTGTTTTGTAACCTTTTGGATCTGCTAATAACCATAAAGCTTCAGTTATTAGTGGATAGTTTGGTTCAACAAACTGATATTTTTCTAAAAGATGTCCCAACAGATTTGTATTTTTTCCGTTGATAGATGGATATGAAGGTTGAACTAATCCGTTATATAATAAAGATTGAGTCTTTCTATCTATTCTTGTTTCTCCTATCTTACCATCTTTTAATGTATTATATACATTTTTCATATAATTTTCAGATGCTTGTTGTTGTTGTTTGTTTTTCATTTGTTGCGCTTGCAATCTTTTAGCAACAACTTTTTCTTGCATCTTATCTAATTTTGGTTTGAACTTTGTTGCTTGTTTTTCAAGCTTACCTAAGTCCTTCCATATGTCTATTTCTTCTGCAATTTCTTCTGCGGTTCCAAATCCTGTTGCAGATAAATATTCTGTTATTATTCTTTCTTGACCTTTTTCTGATTTAGGATTAATCTCTTTAGTTTCTTCAACTTGAGAAAGTGCTCCAAATAAACCTCTAAGGTCTGTTCCTCCATCAGCAACATATCTTGCTGCTATTTGTAATTCTTCAGGTAAACTATTGAAGAATTGTTTTGGTGTTTCGTTTCTAACAGCTCTTGTTCTTTCATCTAAATTAGCTTGAATTAATTCTTCATAGTCTTTAGCACTATATTCTTCAAGCGGCTTTTCATCATCAAAAGGAACAATTTTGTCATCTTTAATTAATTTATTAAAAACATCTGCTATTCCATCTATCTTCTTTCTACCTCTTTTTACTGGTAGATCTTCATCAGCTTCATCAGTTAAACCTAAAACTTCATCAACGTTAATTTCTAATTTAGGTTCTTCTTTTTTAACTTCTTTAGTTTCTGCAACTTCTGTAATCTCTTCAACTTCTTCAATTTCACTAACCGGCTCTTCAGTTTTTTCTTCTTTTACAGCTGGTTCATCTAAAAAAGATGTATCTACTTTTCTTTGCTTTCTACTAAATATACTTTTATTTTGTTCATCTTCAGGCAACGTTATAGAGTCTCCTCCGGGTGCTGCATCAAAAATGTCATCAAGGTTTACTTCTATTTTTTCAACCTTTGTATCTACTGTTGTGGTTTCTTTATCAGCCATAATTAATTTGGTTTTTGGTGGTTATATATATATAATATACAAATAATAATACTATAAACCTTAAAAATTTTTTTCAATTTAAAAATTTACAATAGTATATAGCTATCACTTTGTTTTTTTGTTATTTTGTTTATTTTTAGCTTTATTTGGTATATCATATTTATTTTTATTTTCTTTAGCAATTGCTAATTGATCTTGTGAAATTGAACGTTGAGTAGCTAGTTTTTCTCTATCAATATTTATTTTAGCTTCATCATTAGCAAATCTCTTTGCTGATTCTTCTCTTTTAAAGTTCATTTGCTCTCTATACTCATCTCTTTTCCTCATATCATCCATTGCATCTTGGAAGTCACTTTGATTATTTTGATCCATATCCATCATTGCTCCATATCCTGAAGCTCTAATTTCTGCAACAGTAATATCTTTTTGTCTGTCTTTATCAGCTTCTCCAGTTTCATATTCACGTTCAGCTTGTTTTTCTTGAGATTGTGCTTGAAGTTGCTGTTCTTGCATTTGTTGTTGTTGTTGCATTTCCTGCTGTCTTTGAGCTTCTGTTTTAGTTTCAGCATCTTTAAGTATATCACTAACTTCAGCAATAGAATCAGCTTTAATTATATTTCCTAGATCATATATAGAAGCTCCAGTAGTGTTATTAGTTAATGCTAATTCTTTTAATTTATCTAATGTTTCTCTATGATTTGTTTTAGTTGTACAAAAAATATTAAAATCTCTCATTAGTAAATCAGTACCGTTTATTTGAAAATTAACCTTTTCAGCTTGTGTAGATATGTAGTTTAATCTTACACTAGGTTTACTACTATGATAATATTGAGAAAGATCTGTTCTCATTTTATGTACTCTAGGCATAAGATTATCTGAATGCTGAATAAAATATGATTCTGTTTGAGAATAAGATTGTTGCATTGCTTGTACAACACCTGTTGCT
>TARA_R110001592_G_scaffold53477_3_pt1 | contig 10685 bp, 9 predicted proteins | sample TARA_R110001592 | Tara Oceans TARA_R110001592 (sample SAMEA4398387) | marine metagenome | biome: Polar Biome; feature: [SRF] surface water layer (ENVO:00010504); material: water (ENVO:00002006), including particulate matter (ENVO:01000060) such as... | depth 5 m | reverse complement strand
TCTTCAAAAAGTACTTTACCAATTTTTTGTCCTCGGTATTCTTCTTTTACCACAATATCTTCAAGGTAAAGACATTTACCTTTCCATGTAGAATACCTGATGTAATAAAAAGACATTCCTAAAATTCCTTTTTCATTTTCAGCTAAAATTATCCAGTAAATCGGATTATCGCCAAAACCATCCTTTTCAAGTTCATCAAGTGTTATCGTAACTTCATGACCAGCTTTTTCATAAACAGCCAATTCGGTTACTAATGTTAATACTTCTGGTAAATCTTTTTTTGTAGCTTTTCGTATTGTAAAATCCATAAAACAAAAGTAAATTAAAGTTATCAACTTTAATAAATTCCAAGCTATAAATTCCAATGCTCAATTTTGTTTTTTTTATTTGAATTTGAGGTATTGTAATTTGAAATTTTAAATATTGTTTCACTATATTTTCATTACTTTGCAAAATCAAAAAATGAACCATGAGGAATATAATTACACTAAACGAATTTATACTCGATAAACAAGAAGAATTTCAATATGCTTCGGGCGATTTAACTCGCTTATTAAATGATATTGGGATTGCCGCTAAAATAATAAATAGTGAAGTAAGAAAAGCAGGATTAGTTGATATTTTAGGAGCTGCTGGCTCTGAAAATATTCAAGGTGAAGATCAACAAAAATTGGATGTGTTTGCTGATAACCAAATGATTAATGCATTTAAGTATGGTGGTCAAATTTGTGGAATTGCGTCTGAGGAAAATGATGATTTTTTAGCGTTTACTCATGAAAATTCTAAAAAAGGAAAATATATAGCTGTTTTTGATCCTTTAGATGGCTCTTCAAACATTGATGTAAATGTTTCGATAGGTACTATTTTTTCAATTTATAGACGAAAAACGACAGAAGGACCTGTTCAATTGGAAGATTTCTTACAGAAAGGAACTGAGCAAATAGCTGCGGGTTATGTGGTTTATGGTCCTTCAACAATGTTGGTTTATACCACAGGAAGTGGTGTAAATGGATTTACGTTAGACCCAAGTATTGGGGTATTTTGTCTTTCTCATCCAAATATGAAAATGCCCGATGATGGAAGATTGTATGCGTTTAACGAAGGTAATTACAATACATTTTCAAAAGGCTTGCAAAAATATTGCGATTGGGTAAAAGAAGAAGACCCTTCAACAGGAAGACCATATTCTTGTAGATATATTGCATCTATGGTGGCAGATATACACCGCAATTTAATTAAAGGTGGAGTTTTTTGTTATCCAGCAACAGCGGGTTCTCCAAAAGGTAAATTGAGATTATTGTACGAATGTAACCCAATGGCTTTTATTGTTGAACAAGCTGGTGGAATTGCAACAACAGGACATGAAAGAATTATGGAAATTCAACCAACAGAATTACACCAAAGAGTTCCAACATTAATGGGGTCGAAAAATATGGTTGGCAAGGTTTTAGAGATGATAAATCAATATGATTAGTTTAAAAAAAGTAGTCCTCAATTTATTTATTTTAATTCCATTTATTTCTTTTTCGCAAGAAGTAATAGAAGAGATTATCCCAATTGATACTAATAGTTTTACATATAAAGTAATTCATAAAGAAACAGTAGGAGATTATTTTCAATTAAAACGTTATGTTTTTGCAGGTGACACTTCTACCATAGCCATTGAAAAGAATTTCTCTAACGGACATCAAAATGGACTAACCAGAGTTTATTATCCATCAGGAAAACTGAGGGTAAAAGCTCTATATGGAAATGATAAATTTCAAGGAGAATGGACTAACTATGATGAGAATGGTATTATTTTAATAAAAGGAGTTTACAATTTTGGGATAAAACACGGTTACTGGGCTTATAAAAAAGAAGGTATTTATGGTCGATATGTAAAAGGGAAGAAACATCGTAACTGGAAAAAGAAAGATAAAAATGGAGTAAAACATAAAGCATGGTATTGGAGAGGTGAGTTTAAAAGAGGTGCTGAAATATTTAATGATGATTACATTGAATATACCGATACGGCTTATATTGCAAGTAATAATACAACAGACTCTTCTTTAAATAAAAATACAGTGGCAATAAATGTTGATGAGAAATATATAAATACTGTAAAGTATTTAGCAGGTAATTATTACTTACGAAAAGTTTGTAAAGATTATTTTAGACCAAATAAAAAGCAAAGGAAAATTTTTGTGGATGAGAATGTAGATTATGAAAAAGATGTTTTAAAGTTTCAAGTAGCTTCAACTATAATTCCGATTGATATTTCTTATTTTATGGAGCAAAAAAAGTTGTTTAAACCAACTTTAGATTCATTAATTAAGGCAAATGGAGAGGCTATTAATCAAGAATTACAATCGATTGAAAAATCAGTTGAAAAAGACTTAGAGAAACTATCAACTGATAAATATTCAAATATAATTTTCTTTTTTACTGAAATTACAGACCGATTGGTGGTGTTAGAAATACTAGAAAATCAAGGAATAGCTGTCAATGATTATGATTTGATTCACGCTGATAACTCGAATGTAAGAATGAAAGTTTTAATATTGTTAGACGAAAACAACGAAGTTCTTGAAGTTGAATATGAACAAAGAGAATGGTAACTCTTTTTATTAATTTCCTATTTTTACAATTAATCAGAATCTATTTACAACTTGCTACTAAACATTAAAATAGTAACAGAATATCCCATTTGGTTAACTGCTTTTTGCCTTTTAGCTGGTTTCGGTTATGCTTTCTTTTTATATCGAAATGATAATCGTTTTGAAGATGTAAAACTGTGGGTAAAAAGAACGATGTTTCTTTTTCGATTTGTTGTAGTTAGTATTCTTTGTTTTTTGTTGCTTTCACCTTTAATTAAAACCATTTTTAATACGGTAGAAAAACCAATTATTGTTATCGCTCAAGATAACACATCATCAATTTTAATGAATAAAGATTCTGTTTTTTATAAAACGGAATACTTAGCTAAACTTGAACGTTTAAAGCAAAAATTATCTTCAATTTATGAGGTAAAAATGTACAGTTTTGATGAACAGTTTGATGAAAAAGCTGACATTAATTTTACAGGAAGAATTACCAATTTATCGAATGTATTTGATGAGCTTGAAAACCGATTTTACAACCAAAATATTGGAGCAGTAATATTAGCAACCGATGGTATTTTTAATGAAGGTTCTAATCCTGTTTATACTTCGCAAACAAATGGAGTGCCTATTTATGCTATTGCTCTGGGAGATACAACTCCTCAAAAAGATGTTATTTTAAAAGATGTTACGCTTAATAAACTTACATTTTTAGGAAATCAATTTCCAATGGAAATTAATGGAGTAGTGCAAGAAGGAGAAGGGTTTAAAACCAAATTAGAAATTACCAATAAAGGTAAAGTTATTTTCGAAAAAAAATACCAAATTAATTCCTCAAATTTTTCAATTAATGAGAACATTTTATTAGAAGCAAAAAATGTTGGAGTTCAAAATTACAAGGTAAAATTATCTACCATAGAAAATGAAGTTAGTATTGCTAATAATGTGCAAGATGTTTACGTAGAAGTACTAGATGGTCGTCAAGATATTTTGATTTTAGCCAATGCTCCTCACCCTGATTTAAAAGCGTTAAAATTGAGTATAGAAAGTAATGAGAATTACAAAGTAAAAACTCAAATGATAAACGATTTTAATGGAAATATAGAAGCTTTTAGTCTGGTAATTCTTCATCAAATTTCAGGTAATGATGCAGTTGTTCAAAAATTACAACAGTCTAAAACATCCATTTGGTATATTTTAGATGCAAAAACAACCACGAATCAATTCAATAAGTTAAACACAGGCATAGAAATTTTAAACTCGAATGGACAAACCAATCAAGTTTTAGCAAGCGTAAATGAGCAATTTCCTTTATTCTCTTTATCAGAAAGTACAATTAAATACATCAACAATACAACGCCTTTATTGAGTGTTTTTGGAACGTATAAAATGAGTGGAGGTGGTTATAATTTGTTAAATCAAAAAATAGGGAGTGTAATAACTCAAAGTCCGTTAATGACCTTCTTTCAAGCTGAGCATAAAAAAATAGCAGTTTTAGCAGGGGAAGGCATTTGGAGATGGAGAATACAAGAGTTTAGTAAAACGAAGAAACACGATGGAGTTGATGAATTGATTAATAAAACAGTTCAATTCTTATCCGTAAAAGAAGATAAAAGTAAGTTTAGGTTAATTGTAAAAAATAAGTTTTTAGAAAATGAAGAAGTATTGTTTAATGCGGAGTTGTATAACGATAGTTATGAACTAGAAAATGAACCAGCAATTGATTTGATAATTAAAAATGATAAAGCAGAAGAGTTTAAATATAGTTTCAATAAAACCACAAATGCTTATTTTTTAAATGCAGGTATTTTTAACCCAGGAGCATATCAATATAGTGCAACTGTTAAGCTGGGTGATAAAAATTATACTGAAAAAGGAGAGTTTCAAGTTGCTCAAATTCAAATAGAAATGAACAATACCATAGCCAATCATCAACTGCTTACTAATTTAGTAAAGAAGCATGATGGAGGTTTGTTTTATCCTTCAAATCTTGAAGACATTAATGTGACAATACAAGAAAACAATAATATTACATCAATAATTTTTGAAGAAAAAGATTTAAAAGAACTCATTAATCTAAAATGGATTTTTGGTTTAATTTTATTGCTGTTAAGTGCTGAATGGTTTTTGAGAAAACGAAATGGAGCTTATTAAATGATAACACCTGAAATTATATTTAATGCAATAGTCGCAATTTTAGTATTAAGTTTTCTATTCGACCAATGGTTAAACTGGTTAGATACGACTAATGAACCGAATAAATTACCTCAAGAAATAGCAGATGTTTATGATGAAGAAAAATACTTAATATCAAAAAAATATGATAAAGTAAAAACAAGATTTAGTCTGATTTCTTCAGCTTTTAGTTTGTTGCTAATGCTAGGAATGTTGTTTTTTAAAGGGTTTGCTTTTGTTGATGCACTATCAAGGTCGATTACTAGTCATCCTGTTTTATTATCGTTGGTTTTTTTCGCAATTTTAATGATTGCTTTAGATATTCTAAGCTTACCGTTTTCATTGTATAGTATTTTTGTAATTGAAGAAAAATTTGGGTTTAACAAAACCACCATCAAAACATTTATTTTAGATAAAATTAAAGGAGCATTACTAGCTGCTATACTTGGAGGCGTTGTGCTTTATCTTTTTGTCTGGTTTTACAATTTTACTGGAGAGTTATTTTGGTTTTGGAGTTGGTTGATTTTTGTGGCAATTATGTTATTAATGACCATGTTTTATGCCTCAGTATTTGTGCCTTTGTTTAATAAATTAACCCCCTTGCCAGATGGCGAATTAAGAACAGAGATTGAACAATATTGCACTAAAGTAGGATTTAAACTAGATAATCTTTTTGTAATGGATGGTTCTAAAAGGAGTACAAAAGCCAATGCTTTTTTTAGTGGGTTAGGAGCAAAAAAACGAATAGTACTTTATGATACTTTAGTTGATAATTATACAAAAGAAGAAATAACAGCTGTTTTAGCTCACGAAGTAGGACATTATAAAAAGAAGCATACGTTAACATCTTTAATTTTATCTGCATTACAAGTTGGTATTATGTTGTATTTGTTATCATTAGTCATCAATTCTTCACAAATTTCATTAGCTCTTGGAATTCAAGAGTCAAGTTTTCATATAGGACTTTTAGTATTCTCCATATTATATACACCATTATCTATGCTAACTAGTATTTTAATGAATGTTGTGTCACGTAAAAATGAATATGAAGCCGATAATTATGCAAAATCAACCTATAATCATAAATCACTAATTTTGGCATTAAAGAAATTGTCAGGTGATAGTTTAAGTAACTTAACACCACATCACTTTAATATTTTTATAAATTATTCACACCCAACTTTATTACAAAGAATAAGAAGCTTGAATAAATAATAAGGTAATGGTTTTGAGTTTTTATTTTTATGATTACTTTTATGGTAATTAATTTAATTAAGCCATGAGAAAATCATTATACAGTAAAGTATTATCTATTGTGTTTTTGCTAAGCTTAATCCCTTTAGCGTCAAGTATGCAGTCTTGTTCTAAAAAGCCTGGGTATAATTCACCAAGAAATGGAGGTGCTAAGGTAAAATCTTCGGGGAGTATTGGGAATAGAAAACACAAGAACAGCCACGTTTGGGGTCGTTAGTTAAAGTTTTCCACCACAATATTTACAATATTCAGCATCTAAATCATGACCTTCTTTAGAGCAATCTGGACATGATTGTGATGAAATTCTACTTTCTAGCTTAGCTAATTCAACACCGACAATACCAGTAGGAACGGCTAATATAGAATAACCCATTATCATTACGATAGAAGCAATTGTTTGACCAAGAACTGTTACTGGTGAAATATCTCCATAACCCACGGTTGTTAGTGTTACAATTGCCCAATAGATAGATCTTGGAATACTTGTAAAGCCACTTTCGGGAGTTTCGATAATGTACATTAAAGTCCCAAGAATTATGGCTAAACTAATTATGGCAAAAAGGAACACTGTAATTTTATCCTTACTTGCAATTAAAGCCGTTTTTAAAACTTGAGCAGCATTTACATATCTTGCTAATTTTAAGATTCTAAAAATCCTTAAAAGCCTAATTGATCGGATTACAGACAGAGAGTGAGTACCACTTACAAATAAGCCTATAAATGTAGGTAGGATAGATAATAAATCAATAATACCATAAAAGCTAAAAATATATTTTAATGGTTTTTTAACAGCGATAATTCTAGCGATATATTCAATAGAAAATAGTACAGTAAAAGACCATTCAATAAATTTAATTTCAGTATTGTAAGCTTCGCTAATAGAAACTACACTTTCCAGCATTACAACAACAATACTAATCAGTATTGCCCATAACAATATAATATCAAAAAGTTTTCCAGCTCTGGTGTCGGCCTCAAAAATTATTGTATGTAGTTTTTCTCTCAAGTAAGTTTGTATTTTATACAAAGTAAGTAAAAAAATAAAGGTTGGTATTTAATACCAACCTTTATCCTTTAAATTATGTAAATTGTTTTCTTATTTAACAATAAAACGATTTACAATTTTTTCATCTCCAATTGTAAATTCAATAAAGTAAATTCCAGTAGTATATGAAGAAGTGTTAAACGCTTCATTGTAAATTCCAGCCGCTAAATTTCCGAATGATTTAGAATTTAAAACCTTACCTGTAATGTCTAATAGATTTGCTGTAACAACATTGTTGTTTTTTAATTCAAATCTAATATTTAAGACATCAGTTGTAGGGTTTGGGTAACTTTCAATTCTATCAATTTTAATGTTTTCACTAACTCCAACAGGAAATGTAAAATCAAGATGATCAACTATTAGTTGACTACCAGGGTTTTCTCCAGCAAAAAATGTAATTAACATTGTATCAGGAGTTGAAGGTATTGATAAGAGGTTGCTAGACATTGTATAAACTCCAGCTGGACTTAATTGAACTCCTCCTTGTGCTATTACACTTCCTCCACTTTTAAATTGAATGCTTGCCCAAGCTGTATCTACACCTGATGGTGTAAATTTATAATAAAAATTAGCTGCATCTGGTTTTCCAGTATAGGGTACGCCTCCAAACATCCCATTTTGGTCGAATTGACCATTAGTGGCTATTCCAGCAATAGTATCTCCATTTTGATTACTAATAGTATTTAATTCTAGGGCATAAGTTCCCGAATATGCATCTGTAGATTTTTCGGCAGGCATTGGAGTAAATCCAACAGTATATTCATTTGAAGTAAACCATCCATCAGGATTATCCCAGGTAACTGGAGTCCAATTCTCAAAACTGTAATTAAATACATTTTGTAATTGTCCTGTACTGTTTTTTAATTGAACTTTATCAATCATCATCCAAGTACCAGGTATTCCGTTAAAATTATTTAAAGGATCTCCAGTTGCGAAGGCTAATAAAATTGAGTCAGCAGCAAATGCATTAACTGAATAAGCAAATCTTTTCCATGTACTTTGTGTTCCAGTAACATAAAAAGTTCCACCACCAGTTAAACCAAATCCAGTTTGAGTTGCTGCAATTAAAAGAGCACATGAATCGCCAGCCATTACATCGTATTTCCAATAACCAATTATACTGTCAATACCTCCAATTGTTACGGGCTGACCAGGAGACATTGCATCAGGATCACCACTTAAAATATAACCAAAAACGGTATCACCTGTTGGAATTGTCACAGTTTCTAACTTAACGGAATAAGTTCCATCAACGGCGTCTGTACTTTGTTGTATGGCTAAATTTCCCAAAGCTCCTAATTCGTTGGCAGGAGTTTCGTATTGATCTAAAGTTAAAACACTACCCTGTGTCCAGTTTTCAAAACCTTCATATTGTGCAAAGCTGCAAAATCCAGTTAGTAAAATTGATAAAGAAAGTAAAGTTTTTTTCATAATTATATAGTTTAAAGTTCAATACAATTTTAACTCTTTCTTTCTTGAAAAACAATGATTTATGTTAGTAAAATGAATTTTAATCGATAAAATTTGCTGATTTATCGGGAGAATAACCTATAAAATATCAATACTTCCTATTCCTTCTCTAATAACTTCTGGTTCATCTTGCGTACAATCAATAACTGTTGAGGCATCATTTTTACCAAAACCACCATCAATAACAATGTCAACAAGCTTTTCGTATTTTTCGTAGATTAATTCAGGGTTGGTAATGTATTCTAAAATTTCATCATCATCATGCACAGAGGTAGAAATTAAGGGGTTTCCTAGTTCTTGAACTATTGCTCGAGCAATATTATTATCAGGTATTCTAATTCCTATTGTCTTTTTGTTAGACTTAAACAATTTAGGTACACTAGTATTGGCATTTAAAATAAAAGTATAAGGCCCAGGTAATGCTCTTTTCATCAATTTGTAAGTTGCGTTACTAAACTGAACCGTAAAATCTGAAATATGACTTAAATCGTAACAGATTAATGAGAAATTAGCTTTTTCAACCTTAATTCCTTTGAGTTGAGCCATACGTTCAACAGCCTTACGATTATTTAAATCGCAGGCCATACTGTAAACCGTATCGGTAGGATAAATAATTATTCCACCCTTTTTTAACGTTTTTACAACTTGAGCAATTTTTCGCTCATCTGGATTATCGGGGTAAATGTTAATTAACATTACTTATTTGCTTTTGCATGATCGGCTAAAAATTGAGCCAAACCACTATCAGTTAATGGATGTTTTAATAAACCTTCAATTGCACTTAATGGTCCAGTCATTACATCAGCAGCAAAATGAGCACATTGCATAATATGCATGGTATGTCTTACTGATGCAGCTAAAATTTGAGTTTCGAAACCGTAATTGTCAAAAATTAAACGAATTTCAGCTATAAGGTTCATACCATTAGTAGAAATATCGTCTAATCTACCAATAAAAGGAGAAACATAAGTTGCTCCAGCTTTTGCAGCCAATAAAGCTTGACCAGCAGAAAAGATTAGCGTACAATTGGTTCTAATTCCTTTTGATGAAAAATATTTTATTGCCTTTATACCATCTTTGGTGATAGGTACTTTTACTACAATTTGTGGGTGTAAAGCAGCTAAGTTCTCGCCTTCTTTTACCATTCCAGCAAAGTCAGTAGCAATAACTTCTGCACTTACATCACCATCAACAATATCGCAAATTGCTTTGTAGTGAGCCATTACATTATCATACCCACTTATACCTTCTTTAGCCATTAATGATGGGTTGGTAGTTACACCATCTAAAACTCCTAAGTCTTGAGCTTCTTTAATTTGTTCGATGTTTGCAGTGTCAATAAAAAATTTCATTTCTATAATATTTTAAGTTAAAGCTGTCAGTTCGAGTTTTTTAATTTTAATAAAATTAAAAAGTATCGAGAACAAAGCTTAAAACAAAGGTAGAAATGCTTTTAACTTTCTTCAAATAAAGATTTAAAGAGATATTAACACTTTTTATTGTGGAGGTAGAAACAAAATTTACTAGCGTCATTAAAGAGCCTGCCCCGTAATCTCATAACATAGATTGCGGATATCCGCTATCGCTACTTCCGCAATGACGAGCAGAATCTAAATCAAATTATTCAATGGGTGCAGGAATGTAATAAAGCGTAGTTTTTATAAGGTCTTCCGATTGGTAAGTAATCACTAAACTACTAGCTTCAAGAGTAATTACCTTTATCCAATTTACGTTGAAAACAGAAGCTGAACTTTTTGATAAAACTATTTTACCTCCCTTTTACTCCAAGTACCATTAATTGTTTCGCTACTTAATGTTCCTGTATATTTGTTGTCGGCTGTAAAAGTTATCCAATCGTTTTTTTGATTTTCAGCTAAAGCGAATTTATCTCCAAATTCTTCCAATTCGTGTAAGCTCCATTTTTTAGTAATGTTTTCAGATGCTGTTTGCCCAAAAGAGCAAATGGTAATTGCAATTAAAAAAAGTAAAGTGGTAAATTTTTTCATGGTTAATTAGTTTTTAATTCCAACGGATTTCATTTAATTTATTGATATCTAATAATTCACCACTAATGCATGTAGAGTCCTGGCCATGACAAAGAATATGAGGGCCAGATAAGCTTTTTAACCCTGAACCTAGAATTTCTAATTCTGAATTGG
>TARA_R110001592_G_scaffold40826_11_pt1 | contig 10686 bp, 12 predicted proteins | sample TARA_R110001592 | Tara Oceans TARA_R110001592 (sample SAMEA4398387) | marine metagenome | biome: Polar Biome; feature: [SRF] surface water layer (ENVO:00010504); material: water (ENVO:00002006), including particulate matter (ENVO:01000060) such as... | depth 5 m | reverse complement strand
TCAGGCGATACTAATACAGTTACAAATACCATGATAGCAAACTCAACTATGACTATTTCAGATGATAGTTCAACAACAGTTAGTTTTCCATTAGGTGCTGGTTTTACTTTATTAGGTGGTTCAGGTATTACAACTTCTCTAAATGGTTCTGAAATGACTATCGCTACAGATGGTGGCGTAGTTACAGAAACATCTACAGACACATTAACAAACAAGAGTTTAAACTTTGCTAATAACACATTTACAACTACCTTTGCTGAATTAAATACAGCTGTTTCAAATGCCACGTTAGTTGATTTAGATGATAGTCAAACATTAACAAACAAGGCTATTGATAGTGATAATAACACTATTACAAATATAGTAAATGCTGGTATAAAATCATCAGCTGCTATAGCATTTAGTAAAATGGCCGATCTAACGGCAAGTAGAGCTTTAGTATCAGATGGTAGTGGTGATGTATCTGTAAGTGCTATTACTTCAACAGAAATAGGTTATTTAGATGGAGTTTCTTCAAATATTCAAACACAATTAGATACAAAGGCGGCTACATCATTTGCTATTGCTCAGGCCATAGCGCTTGGGTAAGAGTATAAATAGTAGTAAATAAGGAAAATTATGGCAACACCATCAAGTAGAAGTAATTTAAAAGAGTATGCTTTAAGAGCATTGGGAAAACCAGTCATTGAAATCAATGCTGATGATGACCAATTAGAAGATAGAATAGACGAAGCTCTACAATATTTTGCTCAATATCACTATGACGGTATTAAAAGAGCATATCTTAAATATCAATTAACTCAAGCAGATTACGATAGAACAACAAATATTAATTCTATATCTGAAACAGGTACAGATAGTGCCAATGGTAGTGTTACAACTACATGGTACGAAGATAAAAATTATATTGTTGTACCAGAAAGTGTTGTATCAGTAATTAATGTTTTACCATTTTCAAATAAAGGTAATCTAAATTTATTTGATGTAAGGTACCAATTAAGATTAAATGACCTTTATGATTTTTCATCAACTTCAGTGGTTAACTATGATGTTGTTATGAGGCATTTAGACTTTTTAGATCATATATTAGTAGGTGAAAAGCCTTTAAGATTTAACCAACATGATAACAAGTTATACATTGACATGGATTGGAAAAACGATTTACAGATTGGCGAATACATAGTAATAGAATGTTATAGAAAATTAGACCCGGATGTTCAAACAGATGTTTACAATGATATATTTTTAAAAAGATATGTAACTGCTTTGTTTAAAAAACAATGGGGCGCTAACTTATCTAAATTTAATGGTGTAACAATGATTGGTGGAGTTTCATTAAATGGCCAACAAATATACACTGAAGCATTATCAGACATAGACAAATTAGAATCAGAGATACGATCATCATATGAATTAAATCCGGCTATGATGATAGGATAATATGCCATGGCAACAAATCATTATTTTCAAGGTGGAAACGGAATTGGCAGTAACAGTGAAAAGAAACTTTACGAAGATTTAATCATAGAAGGCCTAAAAATTTATGGCCAAGATTGCTACTACCTACCAAGAACACTTATAAACAGAGACCTTATACTAGGCGAAGATGTAGCCAGTAAGTTCAACGCTGCTTACCTTTTAGAAATGTACATGGAAACTACAGAGGGTTTTGCTGGTTCACAAGAAATAATTAGTAAGTTTGGTTTAGAGATCAGAGATGATACAACATTTATGGTTTCTAAAAGAAGATGGCAAGATTCAGTAGATGATCCTGCTACAATGATTGTAGATGGTAGACCAAACGAGGGTGATATAATCTACATGCCGTTAATGAATGGCTTTTTTGAAATTCAGTTTGTAGAAGATCAGGAACCTTTCTTTCAATTAGGAAACTTACCTGTTTACAAACTAAAAGCAACACGTTGGGAATACAGTTCAGAGCAAATAGATACTGGCGTTGCTGGTATTGACGCTGCTGAAGATAAGTATTCTTTAGATCAACTAGCACATCAAGTTAGTTTAGAGAATGAAGATGGTGCTCTGTTATTAGAAAATGATTCAGTTAGTGGTGACAGTAATTACTTCTTACTTGAATCATATGCTATACAAACACAATCGCCTTATGCTGATAATTTAGATTTAGATAGTGAGGCAGGTTTTGATACGGCTTCTACAGCAGATGACATATTAGACTTTACAGAGAGGAACCCTTTTGGGGATGCAGATTTTTAGATGTTTGGATATTTTTACAACGAAAGTATGAGAAGAATGACAATTGCCTTTGGTCAATTGTTTAATAACATACAAATTAAAAGAAAAGACTCTAGTGGTAGCACAATACAATCTATCAGAGTTCCTTTGGCTTATGCTCCAAAAGAAAAGTTTTTAACTAGACTTGATCAACAACCAGATTTAGATAATAGAGAGTTTGCTATTACATTACCTCGTATGAGTTTTGAAATATCAACTATTGAATATGACGCTAGTAGAAAACTAAACAGACTTCAAAAATTTAAAAAAGTTAAAACAAGTGCTGATGGAAAGATATTAGATTATAATTATATGCCTGTGCCTTACAATATATCTTACAGTTTAAATGTATTTACGGCGACTGCTGAGGGTGGTCTACAAATTATAGAACAAATATTACCTTACTTTCAACCAGATTATACGGTAACTGTAAATGCCATACCTAATTTAGATATTAAAAGAGATGTACCAATAGTTTTAAATAATGTTAATTATGAAGATTCATATAGTGGTGATTACACAACAAGAAGAGCTGTCATTTATACACTAGGGTTTACTGCCAAAACTTACTTGTTTGGCCCAGCACAAACTCAAAAGGTTGTTAAGACAGTTCAATCAGACCTATATAGTGATACAGATACAGTTAATAAAGCAAGAGAAGAAAGAATTATTATTGAGCCTAATCCAACTTCAGCTGACGCTGATGATGATTTTGGATTTACGACTACAATAGAAAGTTATGTTGATGGTAAAAAATATAATACGACAACTGATAGTGATGAATAATTATGGCATTGGAAGATAAAGTAAACGAAATATTAGGTATTGAAACACCTAAACAAAAAGAAGAAAAAGAATTTAAACCACCAGTAGCTCGTGTAGAAGAAAAAGCTAAAGATGATGTTGACAATGATCATAAAAATAGTAGAGAATACTATTATAACTTAATAGATCAAGGACAAGAAGCTATAGCAGGTATATTAGAAGTGGCAAAAGAAGGCCAACACCCAAGAGCTTACGAAGTGGCATTAGCAGGTATTAAAAATGTTGCTGATACTGTTGATAAACTACAAGACTTAAACAAAAAATTACAAAACTTAAAAGAGTTACCTAAGTCAGCAACTCCGAATATAAAGAATGCTTTATTTGTTGGATCAACTGCTGAGTTACAAAAGATGTTAAAAAAAGATGAAATTACTGAAAGCAAAAACATCACACCCGAAGAAACAGATATTACCAATAAGTGATCTATCGTTCATTAAGTATTACGAAGAACATAAAGTTTACTTACAAGATTTATCTGAACCTTTTGATATGATAGACCCTATTGAAATAAACAAACACACAGTTTCTCCTACTATAAGATATGGTGCTGGTGGTAAAATCTATAAAGAAAAAAAATATTCTGTTGTTAAAGGTAACCAAAGAGTTACACTTGCTAAAAAATTAGGTTATACACATATAGAGGCAATTGTTTATGAGTGATAATGCATATCTAGGAAATCCTAATCTTAAAAAGGTTAATACACCAGAAGATTTTACACAAGAACAAATTGTGGAATATCAAAAGTGTGCTGACGATCCTATTTACTTTATGGAAACTTATGTGAAAATTGTATCACTAGATGAGGGTCTTGTACCTTTTAAAATGTATGATTTTCAAAAAACTATTGTAAAGACTATACACGAAAATAGATTTACAATCTGTAAATTACCTAGACAGTCAGGTAAATCAACTACAACTATTTCATACTTAATGCATTTTGCCTTATTTAATCCTAACTCAAATATAGCCTTACTTGCCAATAAATCTTCAACTGCTAGAGATATATTAAGTAGATTACAATTAGCTTATGAGAATTTACCAAAATGGATGCAACAAGGTGTTATAAACTGGAACAAAGGTAATATAGAATTAGAAAATAAATCTAGCATTGTGGCAGCTGCTACATCTTCAAGCGCCATAAGGGGTGGTTCTTATAATATTATCTTCCTTGATGAGTTTGCTTTCGTACCTACAAATATTGCTGAATCATTTTTTAGTTCAGTATATCCTACTATATCTGCTGGTACTAAAACTAAAATGATTATTGTATCAACACCTTATGGTATGAATCAGTTTTACAAATTATGGACAGACGCAGAAAATAAAAGAAATGACTATGTGCCTATTGAAGTACATTGGTCAGAAATTCCTGGTAGAGATGAAGAATGGAAAGAACAAACAATTAGAAACACAAGTGCTGAGCAGTTTCAACAAGAGTTTGAATGTGAATTTTTAGGTTCAGTAAATACACTTATAAGTCCTGCCAAAATTAAAATGATGGCTTATCATAATCCTTTAACATCATCTGGTAGTGTAGAGGTATTTAAATCACCTATAAAAGGTAATACATATGTTTGTACAGTTGATGTATCCAGAGGTGTTGATAAAGATTACTCAGCGTTTGTTGTATTTGATGTAACACAAATGCCTTATGAAGTTGTGGCCATTTACAAAAATAACGAAGTTAAACCCTTTATCTTTCCTAACATAATAGAAAAGGTTGCTATTGGTTACAATCATGCTCATATATTAACTGAGGTCAATGATATTGGTCAACAGATTGCTGAAGCTCTACAGTTTGAGATAGAGTACGATAATATTTTAATGACGACACAGAAAGGTCGTGCTGGACAAGTCTTAGGTGCTATGTACAGCGGCCGTGGTTCGTCATTAGGTGTAAGAATGACCAAACAGATTAAGAGAATTGGTTGTGCTAATATAAAAACACTTATGGAAAGTGACAAGGTTGTAGTCAATTCATTTAAAATTATTGAGGAGATGAGTACCTTCGCCAAAAGAGGTCAGAGTTATCAGGCCGAAGATGGGGCAAATGATGATTTAATGATGTGTTGTGTTATATTTGGTTGGTTATCAAATCAACCTTACTTTAAAGAATTAACAAATACCAATGCCAGACAGCAGATGTACGCCGAACAAGAAAACTTGATTGAACAAGATATGTCGCCTTTTGGCTTTGTTGATGACGGTATTAATGACCACGAAGCGACAACAGTTGACGAATACGGAGATGTATGGAGTCCTGTGGTTCGTAAAGGAATGTAAATGTCGGTTCTTATAAATATCTACAAGATGAAACTTTGATTATGGGCGTATTAATAATACGATTTTTGACACAATAAAATGCAATTAGCTAATTAAAATAATAGAGGAGAATAAACCTATGGCATTTCAAGTATCACCAGGTGTTCTCGTACAAGAAAAAGACTTAACTAGAATTATACCAGGCGTATCAACATCAATAGGTGCTGTCGCTGGTCAATTTAATAAAGGACCTTTAGATCAGGTCGTGGCTATTTCTAGTGAACAAGAGTTAGTAGATACCTTCGGAAAACCAGATTCAAATACGTTTGAGTTTTTTTTCACGGCGGCAAACTTTCTACAATACTCTAACGCTTTAAGAGTAGTACGGGCATCCAATACAGGATCCACAAACGCTAACACGATTGGTTCATCAAGTCAAATCAAAAATATTGATGACTATGAATCAAATTTTGAAAGCGGAGCAGGAGTAGTAGGTACATTTGCAGCTAGAACAGCAGGAGCACACGGAAATAATTTACTTGTTTCTACTTGTCCTTCAGCAGCTGCTTTTGAACAAACAACTACCGGCGCTAGTATATCATTAGTAAACGAAGCTTCTAATACAGCAGTAGGAGATACGGTAATATCAGTTGACAACGGAGCTCATTTCGGTGTTGGCGATATTTTATCGTTTTCAACTACAGCAAGTACGGAAGACTTTGATGACGGAGAAGAATATAGAATAACAGGAATATCAACAAATGATGTAACAATCGTTCAGCATCCAAGAGGATCTGGTGGTTTAAAAAGAATCATACTTGATAATTCACACATAAGAAGAAGATGGAAGTATTACGATTCAGTTGACGGCGCTCCAGGAACTTCAGCATATGCATCAGCAAGATCAGGTGTAAATGATGAGATCCATGTAGTAGTAGTTGACGAAGATGGTGGTATTTCTGGTACACCAGGAACAGTTATTGAAACTTTTTCAAAACTTTCTAAAGGTTCAGACGCTAAAACACCACAAGGTGACACTAATTATTATCCAACAGTAATTAAAAATAGATCACAACATATCTATTGGATGGATCATAATACAAGTGGTACCAACTGGGGTAGCGCCGTAACTGGTACTACATTTACAGCAGTTAATACACCGACTTTAGAGTCACTATCAGCAGGTTCTGATGGTTCTACTGTAACTACAGGTGAGTTAAAAGCAGCTTACGATAAATTTGCTGACGCTGATACTGTAGATGTTGGTCTAATTATGGCTGGTAAATGTACATCAACTCACGTTGATAACTTAATTACAATAGCAGAAAACAGAAAAGATGCAATAGTATTTGCCTCTCCTGAAAGAGCTGATGTAGTTAACATAACAAATACAAACACACAAACAAATAATGTTATTGATTTTTTTGATAACATTAGATCATCAAGTTATGTTGTTTTTGACAGTGGTTACAAATACTGTTATGACAGATACAATGATGTTTATAGATATGTACCGTTAAACGGTGATGTTGCTGGCTTAGCGGCTAGAACAGACTTGACAGCAGACGCTTGGTTCTCACCAGCGGGCTTTAACAGAGGTATTGTTAGAGGTGCTGTTAAATTGGCATATAACCCAACTAAATCACAAAGAGATCAACTTTATCCTAAGAGAGTTAACCCCGTGTCAACTTTCCCAGGTCAAGGTACTGTTCTTTTCGGTGACAAAACTGGATTATCTTCGCCATCAGCGTTTGATAGAATAAATGTAAGAAGACTTTTCATAGTATTAGAAAAGGCAATAGCAACTGCTTCTAAATTTCAACTCTTTGAGTTCAATGATGAATTTACTAGAGCTAACTTTAGAAACATAACTGAGCCGTTCTTACGAGAAGTACAAGGTAGACGAGGTATCACAGACTTTTTAGTAGTATGTGATGAAACTAACAATACAGGAGAAGTAATTGATAGAAACGAATTTATAGCAGAGATTTTTGTAAAACCTGCTAGAAGTATCAACTTTATCACTTTATCTTTTGTAGCAACCAGAACTGGCGTGGCTTTTGAAGAAGTCGCTGGGTAATTTTAGAAAGAGGAGAAATTAGATATGCCAAATATAAATGACTTCAAAGCTAAACTTGCTGGCGGTGGCGCAAGAGCCAATCAGTTTAAGGTAACAATGCCTTTTCCTGGTTACGCACAAGTTGGTGGAGAAATAGAAGACCTTGCCTTTTTATGTAGAGCAACTACTTTACCAGGTATGAGTGTTCCATCTTTGAACGTTCCGTTCAGAGGTAGATCAATCAAAATTGCCGGTGATAGAACAGTTGCTGATTGGTCAGTTACAGCTTATAACGATACAAATTTCAAATTAAGAAATGCATTTGAAAGATGGCAAAACGGTATAAACAATATGACTGACAATGAGGGTTTAACAAATCCAGTTGACTACCAAGTTGACGCTTTTGTTGATCACCTTGACAGAAACGGTAATACAATTAAATCGTACACACTTAGGGGTGTTTTTCCTACGGAAATCGCCGCTATTGATTTGAGTTATGATGAACAAACTGCTATTGAAGAATTTTCAGTAACATTTGCTTATCAATACTTTGAAACAAACACAACTACATAGTACAATTCAGAGGGTGGCCTGGTCTCCAGGCCGCCTTCCTAAAACTATTATAAGTAGTAGTAGATAAAACAAAGGAAATTAAATTATGGCTGAATTATTTGGATTTAGTATTACTCGGGCTAGACAACAGGCCGATCCAAAACAAAGCTTCACAACAACCCAAGCAGATGATGGTACACAAACTATTGCTGCCGGTGGTTATTTTGGGCAGTACCTCGATATGGAAGGTACGGCAAAGAGTGAGGCGGATCTAATACGAAGATATAGAGAAGTAGCGTTACACCCCGAATGTGACATGGCAATTGAAGATATTGTTAATGAAGCAATCGTGGCTAACGAATTAAAAGACGCTGTAAGAGTAAACATATCAGATTTACCTTACGGAAAAGATGTTAGAAGAAAAATAGAAAACGAATTTAAGGAAGTATTAAAACTTCTTAACTTTAACACAAAAGGTCACGACATCTTTAGAAGATGGTATGTAGATGGCCGAATATACTATCACAAGATTATAGACAGAAATAGTCCTGTAAAAGGTATTACAGAGTTAAAGTATATTGATCCTCGTAAAATTAAAAAAATCAGAGAGATCAGAAAGAAAAGACCAGACGGACCTGTACCACACGGTTTATCAGTTGTAGATGAGTATGTTGAATACTATGTTTTCAATGAAAAAGGTGTATCTGGTTCTACTTCAGGTGCTGGTATAAAAATCGCTCCTGATACTATCTCATTTTGTCCATCAGGAATGATAGATCAAAATAAAAATATAGTTTTATCATACTTACATAAGGCAATCAAGCCTGTTAACCAATTAAGAATGATTGAAGACGCTACTGTAATTTACAGAATTGCTAGAGCGCCTGAAAGAAGAATATTCAAAATTGATGTAGGTAATCTACCAAAGGTAAAAGCTGAACAATACTTACGAGATGTTATGGCAAGATATAGAAACAAACTTGTATATGACGCTCAAACAGGTGAAATCAGAGATGATAGAAACTATATGAGTATGTTAGAAGACTTTTGGTTACCAAGTAGAGAAGGTGGTAGAGGTACAGATATTACTACACTACCAGGCGGACAAAACCTTGGAGAGATTGCTGATATAGAATATTTTAGAAGTAAACTTTACAGATCATTGAATGTACCAGTTAGTAGATTAGAGTCTTCAGCCGGTTTCAATTTAGGTAGAGCTTCTGAAATTACAAGAGATGAGTTAAAATTTACTAAATTTGTTCAAAGATTAAGAAAGAAATTTACTGAATTATTTAACGACTTGTTAAGAACCCAATTAATACTAAAAGGTATTATTAACGAAGATGATTGGTACGCAGTAAGAGATGTTTTACAATACGACTTCTTACAAGATGGCCATTTTGCTGAGTTAAAACAAACAGAAATGCTAAGAGAAAGATTAGCATTGGCAAACGAGATGAGAGATTACGTTGGCAAATACTTTAGCGTTGGATATGTTAGAAAAGCTGTTCTAAAACAAAACGATAGAGAAATAGAAGATATGGATAAAGCGATTAAGAAAGAAATAGAAGATGGTATAATTGCCAGTCCGACATCTCAAAACGTTGACCAAGAAATATAATAGGAGAAATTAATAATGAGTGATGAAATAAACAACAATACAACAAACTTTATAAATCAATTATCAAAAGGTAATAGTGTAGAAGCTGGTGAAGCTTTTAAAGACGCTTTAAGAGATAAGGTTGCCTCACAATTAGACGCTGCTAGAAAAGATATTGCTAGTAACATGTTTAATCCGGCAGACCCTATAGCGGCTGATCATAGCGATCCTAAACCTGAAGTAGCTGATGTAGGAACTTTTAACAAAGATGGAAGTGTGTCGCCAACTACCGATTTAGGTAAAGACGGTGAAGCACAAATTGACTTAGCAACACCAAACACAATGGTTGGAGTAGATGTAGATGCAGGTCAGTCAGATAGTTAAAGAAAATTTAACAATCGACTCAAAGTCATATAGCGATTTAAGTCCTATGATGAAAGAGGCGGTGAGTGATGTATTTAAATTGATTGAAAAATCAACAGGCGATATTATAAAAGAATTTGAAGGCGCTTGTGATAAGGTAAGTCAATATCATAATATTAATATCATAGAGTTAAACAATTACTTTGACAATGAAGTCAGAGAACAATTAGGAGAATAAAGAAATGACAACTACTGTTATAGCTAAAGGATCTGTTGTAAACAATCCTGATGGCGACACTATAGGAAGAGCCGTTTTTGTACATTGTGTAGCTACAGGTGCTACTCAAACAATTAGTGTAAAAACTTCTTCAACTGTAGATGGACAAATTTACTTACACGCTGCTGGTGATTCAATAATTATTGAAAAACATCCCGAACAAACCATTACTTTGGCTAACGGACATGCTAGTGCTGTAGGTTCGCCAAGAGGTTAATATGGCCATAACTACAACCAAATTAGTAGATGATAATTTTAAGATTATTATAAACGCTAATGGTGTAGCAAGTGAAACTGATCAACAACTTGTTGATGTTGTAAATTCAAACAACGCTTCAAGTCAACCAAAAGTTTCAATAGCTCATATCGCCTACGAGATATTAGGCACAGGTGATGTAACTGTATTTTTTAAAGGTGATACATCAAAAAAAGTGGTGATCAATGGTAGAGGCAACTATGGTTTAAAACCAAACGAAGCTAAGATCAAAGACACCGTT
>TARA_R110001592_G_scaffold95358_1_pt1 | contig 10687 bp, 15 predicted proteins | sample TARA_R110001592 | Tara Oceans TARA_R110001592 (sample SAMEA4398387) | marine metagenome | biome: Polar Biome; feature: [SRF] surface water layer (ENVO:00010504); material: water (ENVO:00002006), including particulate matter (ENVO:01000060) such as... | depth 5 m | reverse complement strand
AAGGCAGTTCATAATAGACCTTCTTTAGACTCTCACCTTCAAGGTTAGTCCAATCTCCACTTTCGTATTCGTATTCCCTAGTAATGAACTTACTTACTCGGTACGATTCCGGTTCTCTTGCGTTCTCTTTAACGAAGAAATACGGCCTAAAAGGGCGAGAAGAAGTGTGCTTAGTACCATTCTTATCTCTCCATGCCATAAACACATTTGCATCTTTACTTGAAATTATCATATTATCACTCAGCGTGAGGGGTTTTAATTAGCATCCTGTCATTTGACATTAGCAGTAGTGGGAACTCGTCTTTCAAAAAGAAATCAACAGTTTCACAACCCGTAAAGAAACGGTGTAGCGGTCCACTGAAAGAAACAGTAGCGGAGTCTCCACTAACTAATGTAGGTATTACTTGTTCAAAGGATTTCATGCCTCTAATAGAAGAACTAATTTTAACATTATCGTGGTATGTTGATGAGGCATTAGCCATTTTCGATGTGTTTGATTCTAAGGTATAGACTCCACTGCGAATTAATTCGCAACATCCCATAACATCATCAAAAACAGAATGAAGTAATGTGAATCCGCTCTCGAAAGGCTTTCCATTAAATTGTGGAAATTTAAATTCGCCAGTTTCCGTAGTATGTGGTCGTTGAATATCCATCAACATAACTCGGTGTATCACTGCTAAACTTGGGTGTTCTCTAACAGTGTTGATAGTGAAGGTCTTAGAATCGTTAGAATGTTCTTTAATCACAAGACCGCCTTCTGTGTTCTCTAACCTAACAAGCCCATTGATTTTCTTTAGTATTGGGGTAGTTTCCGATATACTCAAAGTAATATCTACTTGCGTAGACTTAGGATTTATCCACTCAATGTTTTCTACTTGTGACAGACTAACTCTATGATTTACAATATAGGTAGCATCGGCATTCCAAATACTCAAAGTACCATACTGGTCTTCTTCCTGTGTTCCAGTTACAGTTAGGAAAACATAGTCACTGATTGTAGAAGTTTTGATACCATCAGAAAAGGCATACTTACCGGAGCCTTTGGTTCTCTCTAGTGCATCCTTAAGTTCTTTAGCGTCTAATAATACTCTCATCAAATTTCACCTTCTTTCAAAAACGACAGTCCCTTCCAGTCTACTCCGCCTTCTCGGGTAACAGTTAAAACAGAAACTCTCTTACCCATAAGTTTGGGGAAGTACTTACTGCTCTTTACTACTGCTTCGTACTCTGCTCCTTTAGCAGTAGTTCGGTGGAAGGTCCGTACAACAGACCACAAATGTGAATCCCACTTATTCCAAATAGGTTGAGGTTCTTCATCTCTAAATGGTGGTTTAGTGTGAGTGATGTAGATTTGGTCACAGTCAATAGACTTGGCTTCCTTCAAGACTTGCCTAAAGGGATTGTTCCGTTGCCACCAGTCTTGTTGCTTTGCTGTCTTCATTGGTCGCATTCTTGCGTTCTCCATTCCAGTCATGTAAAGAGTACAGTAGTCTAACCAAGTGTCTACTCCATCCCACACAAAAAGAATCTCTTCGGTCTTAGCGGCTTCTCTAGCCAATGCAATAAATGACCTAATGTTTCCTTGCGTCTTGTACGGTAGTAAGTTTCCGTCTTCATCATATTCTGCTGGATTGTATATAGTAATCCTGTCAGTAGCGTCGTGGTTTGCTTTCCAAGTTGGGACTCCGCCATCATCCACATCTAAGTAGAATGTTCTCAATTCAGTGTCCATTGCTATTCCGCTCTTGCCGGTTTTAGCATCCCCTTCTATTCCTAACCTAACCCTTCTAGGAGTTTCTTTGGCAGATTTAGTCTGCGCTAGAATCTTATCCCTCATGCTGTTAATGTCAATCTCCGTTGCTTCTTCTTTTTTATTCATTTTTATTCCTCTTTATTTTTTGTTCTTGCCAAGTCTGTAGAACTTCTTCTACTTCCTCGAATGTTTCTAATTGTAGTCTAGTTTCTTTACTGCCAATGTGTAGTTTGACAAAGTAACTTTTATCGTCGTAGTTTTGTTTCCAAGTTATGAATTCAATATCACTAAAACATACACTCCAAATATGGTCTTTAGTGATGAATCCATCCTCAATAGTAATACTATCACTCATTAGAATTCACCCAATTAGTGTAGTTTGCCAGTAGTTTAACAAAGTCTTTATTATTCATATTCTGTCGAATTGTTTCTGCATTAGAATAAATTCTAACGGCGTAGAATAGTTCATCATTGCCTATTTCTGCTTTGTATTTCCTATCTTCCTTCCAAGAAATATGAGCCACATTTTTAAAAGAAATAATAGCCCTGCCTGTTTTAATTAAAGTTTTAGTTATCGTTAGTTCATTCATAGTTTTCACCTCGTTTTGTTTATGGGCTTCGCACCCACTTGAGCAACATTATATGGTAACTTGCTTGCACACGCACATTAGAATTAATTAGCCGACTCAAAACCAGTCAAGGTTTTCGTCTTCTGCTTCCGAGATTTCAGCCACTTGGCCCTTTCTCTCGGAAACATAGAGGCCCGACAAGTTGATGGTGGCCGGTTCGTAACCATCATCTCCTTCTCGTTGTGAAGTTCTACCAACAACAACGACTTCGGAACCGATGCCAAAGTCAATCTCAATATGAGATGGAACCCAACAAGTAGTCATTCCGTCACTGTCGTAGTCAAAGTCAGCCTCTAGGTCGGTAATGTTTAGAATTCTATTACCATTAGAAGTAGGAGTCATGTTCATGTTACAAACAGTTCCCATAGTCACAATGAATCGTTCTGCCGAAGGTAAGTCTCGCTGTTCAAGATGAGTAGCATCTAGTAGAGATAGGCTGATTACCTTCTCATCTAAAACATTAGTTGTGATACTTAGCACATTAAGTTGGCTAGTATCTCGGTACTCATCTCCCTCAGTGTCCAAGTCAGCATTCATAGTAAGACCTTGTAGGGTCTTCTTGGTGTAGCCGTAAATGTATCCTTCACGGTTACTGTCCTTGATTACTGGCATGTGTAGCCACTCAAAACAGTTAGGAACAAAGTCAACACCGTTTTGGTTTTTGTATGAAAACAAGTATTGGGAGTACTCGGAGTCTCCGTCAACCTTTCCAATAAAGATACCACTTCGTCGCATTAGTTGCTTGGCCAATGGCTTACCGTAGTTCTTGTTCTCTCCACCGTTTGCGTAGTTCTTAGTACTGTCAAGAGGGATGATAATAGAACCATCTTCTAGGTACTCAGCACCATCGGAAAGAGTAGACATTACTCGGGTTTGTTCTTCTCCATCGAACATTCGGCTGACTGTGTACTTGTCACCATCTTGTTCAACAGTAGCCACGATACCAGTATTGTAGGCGTTGAAAGCATCTCGCTTCCATTCCTCTACTGCTCGGCGTCGGTTGTATGCCATCATGTCTCTAGGTTCTTCTAGAGCCACAAAGAATCCAAAGGCACTGCTACCAAAGGACTTAGCACCAGTACTTCCGCTAGTGTCTTTCTTTTTCATTCTAATCTGCTGTGAAGCGTAACTTCGCCACAGACCTTTTGATAAGGTAGAATCGGTAGTAACACCGTTCACCTTACATATCTCTTCAAATTTCAATTGTGCATCTTCTTCCGAGATGCCCAACTTCTTAGCCGCATTTTTTATTTCGTCTTGCATTTTTTTTACCTCCTTATATGAGATTTCCCACCATCCATGAAACGAGTAATTTCGGGGTCATATTGTGGGAACGCCATTCTCCTTCACCAATTACTCGTAGGAATTTTAATTTTTGTGATTCACCCATTTCCGAAGAAATGATGTAGTCATGTAATCCTACGCAAATTTCCTTAGTGGAAACTCCGTCGTAGATGAGATTATGTAGACTAGTCAATACTTCATTTGGGTTTTTATTTACTATGTTCATTGTTATTTGTTCGTACTGTTTAAGTCCTTTTTCAACTTGAAGGTCCAATCGAACTCCGGATGCGATGCTTGCTTGTAGTTCGGTAATTGTCCGTCTTAAGTCACCATTGAAGGCATATATAAACGGCTTAATTTCAGCCGGAACTACATGTCCTTCCCTAGTCAAAATGTTGGTAATGGCGTCTTCAATAATATCAAAAGATAGATTTTTGAAATGATAGTTAGCACATCTAGATTGTAATGCATAGATAATCTTGTTCCTATTATTACAAGTGATTATGAATCTAATGTTAGAAGCATGGCGTTCCATTAATCTCTTTAGTGCGTTTTGTGCATCGTTAGTCATTCCATCCATTTCATCTAACAGTACTATTCGGAAGGGAGCATCTCCAATAGAAGAACTTTGAGCAATATCTTTAATCTTAGTTCTAACATTCTCTAGCCTTCTATCGTCCGATGCGTTAATTTCAAAGAAATTAGAGGAAGAGTCTTCGCCTAGTAATGAGGTAGCAAAGGCAAGTGCCGCTCCTGTCTTTCCAGTTCCGGGTCCACCATGTAATAGTAGATTGGGGGATTCTTTATTCTGCACCCAATGGGTAGCATCTAAGACAAAGTGTTCTTGTCCAAGTACTTCCGAAAGTCTTGTTGGTCTATATTTTTCAGTCCATAACATTATTATTCCTCCTTTATTGCCCAAATTTGAACTCTCTTTACAGCGTCATATCCCGACTTACAGAAGGGCTTTCTACGCATTATGTTGATGAGAACCTGTATAGGTTGGTTAAACTGCTTATTACTTTTAGAACCAGTCTTACCACTATGATATGAACTAAGGTAGTCGCCTATTTCGTGTGTATTTTTAGGCCCTTCTGCTTCTAGATATTCTATTATTTTTCTGTGTGTTAATATGTGCTTCATGGTTTATTCCCCCAATAGTGGGTTGTTTCTATTGTCATTACTATTCTTGCTTTCTTGTTTAGAAGATAGCCCAACTCCGACATAGTAATCCCCCAACTTAACTTTTTGTTAAGGTGGTTGTAGACTTCATCAGTAGACTTAGGTCCAGTTTCTAAGAATATGTTTAGTTTTCTTTCTGCTACTTTGTTCGTCATTCAAAATTCCTCCAAAGATATTTTCTTTAGTTTGGGGTTTTTCTTCTTTCTTTTAGTCTTCTCTCCAATTCCTAATAGCCTGTAGTCGCCATTGTTTAACTTAGACTTAGCATAAGTTTGGAAGTCTTCGTCTTTTAGTAACTGCTTTAGTATTCTTTCATCCCCGGACTTAAGTCCAAGTCTTCTACATATAGATGGCATCTTTGAATAGGCTCTACGCTTAGGCATCTTTGGTCTATTGAAAGTTTTACCACCATGAGCATAAGAAATCATTTCATGGAAATAAGAAAGAGGCCATCTTCTCTTTACCACGCTATCAATGAAAATTAATCGGTTAGGGTGAATGTTTTCACTAAGCCAACTGATGAGTTGTGTGTCGGATGGCTTATTGTGCTTGATGAGTTGAACTATCTTTTCCCTGTCACTTTCCCGTAGGTACTCCATCACTAGAGAGAAAACATCTCTTTCGATTAGGAAAGGCTCACTACTTCTAGGTGCTAGTTTTAGAATCTCTTCTCTTCCATGGGAGACTGAACCTGCTCTTTTTATCTTGACCATGTTTTTTATTTCACTAGGAATTCCCTTCTGCGTGTTGCTAGTAAGAACTATCTTACCTCTATATTTTCTCAATACATCGAGTATTTCTTTCGTCTTAGGTTTGTAATGAACATCTTCTATGATGATGCCCATGTCTATAGGAATAGAAAATACACTCTTAATCTCCATCTCATTGGCGTAGAGAACTAACGCTAATGGCAAAATACCCTTTGCCATTGTTGTCTTTCCAGTACCGGCCTTTCCAGTAATTATTATTGGTCTTTCTTGTTTATGATTTATTAGTGACATGTAGTATTCCTCTCATTTGCATTATTGTTTCTATTCCTTCAAGGGTTAAATGTTCCTTGAGGTAAAGCATTTGTATTAAATTGTAGTGTTGTAGTGTAGTGGTTTGGGTGGGGATTAGGTGTTGTGGAATCATATCAAATAGTTCGTAGTTATTTTTTATTCCTGTGATTGTAAGTATTGGTCTTGGTCTGTTTTTAGTTTCCTTTAATTTTATACTAGCAGATATTCCATAGAGGGATAATGTATCCTGTAACATAGAGAGCAAGGAGTGTTCCCCTCTAACTTTAGTTACCACTTTAATGGAGTAGCCTACTAGAGAGTTATCGTTTCTATATATGTCAGTGACAAAGTTTGCCCTACCTAGTATTATTCCCAAAAGCATTCCTTTACTCAGCATGTAAAATCATCGCTCCTACATATTCTATTAAATGTCCTCGGTCTATCTCAAAGTTTCCTCTAATGAATTCTTCTAGTTCTAACTGGTCGCCAGCAATAGTAAAAACAATACTCGCTCTAAAGGGATATTTAATGTCCTCTTCTATGTGAACACAACTAAGAGCAAAGATTCCCCTGTCAATTAACATCATTGTGTTGACATTTAACATTTGAATGTAGGCGAAATTACCTAGGTCTTCTGTTATTGTATAGATGAACTGAGTTACAGTTCCGCTATCTCTCAGTATTTCTTTAAAGTCTAAATCCAAACTAGTTTCCTCCAATCAAAGAATCCACAAATTTTTTGGTGGAAATGTCGGAAACATATTTGTCTCTTCTAATGGCCTTAATCTTAGCAAGCCTTAGTGTGTATTTATTGTCTTTAACCATTATCATTTCTGCTTCGACTTCTAACACTATTCTAGGAAGAAAGTAATACCTACCGTCAGAAAAACTATCAACGATGGTTCTTAGTTCTCTTTCTAACATTCTTTGTTCTGTCCTAGATAGTCCTGCTACTGTACCTAATGAAGTAAAGTTTGCTCCGGATTTAACTCCTATCTCTAAACTAGAAAGAGAATTAGATTTATCCGGCATAGAGGATAATATCACTACATCTAAATTTATTCTAGGTGGTTTGTGTTTGAGCCAATCATGAGTAGTGGTTCTAGGTTGGTATTGAGAGTCTAACCTTTTAATCACAATTCCTTCGTATCCATCAGTGATTGCTCTATTGTAGACTGCTAAAGGAGGTTCATTTATTTTAGATATTATTACTCTGTTTGGTAAGTGTTCTACTGCCCTTATCCGTTCTAAGTATGGGTGTTCAAGCATAGAGTCTAGGGACACCCTTAAACAGTCAAACCAAACCCAATGGGGGGTGAGTAGGGCGGAGCGGCTTTTGTCGCCTTGTATCAAAGAGAGAGCGCCGTATGCTGTATCGGGCTTGCCATATCGGTCAACACAATACACTTCCCCATCTAGAATCAATTCATCATCGGGATATTCCCGAATAATTGAAACAATTTCTGGCAAAGTCGCAGTTATGTTTTTTCCATTTCTAGAAAATATAATTACGCTGTTATTATTTTTATGTACTTGAACTCTAACGCCATCGTATTTGTATTCACATACATGGTCACTATCTTTCCAAACTTTTTCATAGTTAGATTTTTTGTCTGCAATACTACAAATCATGGGCGGAACAAATATACCAGTGACTACATTGTTAGAAGGTGAAACATTCCGTTCATAAGTAGAAATTAAAACGGACAGTGAGTTCATCTTACTATCTAGTTCTACAGTCTTTAGTTCCTTATCGAATACTTTACTCAATACTTTATTAGTTATCTTCTTCATAGGCATCATTAGTTTTACTTTGCCTGTGTAAAACCGAATAAACCATTTGCTTTCTAGCGAAGAAAGAGAACCTAAGACTTCCGAGAACAATTCATATGCTCCATGTAAATTAGAATCCATTTCTATAATTCTAGTAATCTGTTCTAGGGAGTAGTCTTGTGTTTTTTCCCTAGAGAAATCTAAAGCATACACTGAATTTGCTAGGTCTTCTCCATCTAATTCATCATCAAAGATAGAAAAGTGTCGGCAAACCCAACCTTTAGTTTTCTTTACTCCCATGTTATTGGGCAACAAATCATTATTCAATAGACGAAGCAAAGACAGTAAATCAGTTTTTTTAGAGGCTTGAATTATCAAATTGGTTTGATGTGTTGTTTTGTGTGACTTCTCCAGTACTTCGCACAATCTTGATAGTTGGCTCATCGTCATTATAATCAACTCTAACTTCTGTTACTTCGGATGGAAAAAAACCTACATTTACTATTTTGATTAGTTCCTTTAGCAGTTCATGTGGACCTTGTTTATTTCTTTGCATAAACGAAAGAAACTTCCCAACTTCAATCCACTCATTCCTCTTCATCCCTTTCACCAGCCATAATTTCATTATGTATTCTAGGTATGTTGGTAATCATGTCACCTAGTACCTCAACTAAATCAGTTCTTCCTTGTCTATCGCAAGCGTACTGCATGAAGGTTAGAGTACCTATGGAAACTGGTAGGGCTATTTTGTTTATTTCTCCACTCATTATTAGTGACCAGTGGGCAATAAAAGCACCACGAATCAAATCGTTAGTTATGGAAACACTACCCCACGAAGACATGAAGTTATCTCTCTCATAAAATGGTAGTTTGTTTCCCTTTTCGACTTGTTTGCACCAAGCATCAAAGTTTTTTTTCTTTACACGATTACTAAATGTTCTCATTTTCTTCACCTACTATATTTTCTAAAACATGTAAGAGAGACCTAGCCTCTTCCATGTTGAGTCGTATTCCTTTTCTTGTTGGGCGTTCACCCTTGTACCATCTAATATCAACAACGGATATGTTCCAGTACTTGCCGGAAAAAACCCTAATGGTTTCTTCACTGCTTCTTGGTATTTCAGCAACGAATTTCAAATCACTCAAGTAGGAGTCCCTCCTTGAAAGTGTTTAGTGCTTTGCGGCTAGTAAAGTAACTAGGAGCCTGTAAAGAAGACAGACAGTTGGCAATCCAACATGCTCCCCCAATGCCGGATATTTGAACAATCTCATACTGCTCACCATTAGATTCTACAATTTCTTTAGTGTGAATTTCTGGCACTAAACCATACATTCTTGTTACCTCCGCAGAAACAGTGGGCATATTATCTACAACATATTTGATGATGTGCGCTCTTTGTATTGGAATCTTGGGAGCGACATTAATAGAGAGAGTTCCAGTCATGTTACAAACCTTACACTTGTTTCCTTCACATATGGGGCATTTTATTTCTGCCGCATAGGGTGCGGGTAAGGTAACAGTTACGGCTCTCTTCATAGTATCACTCAAGAAGTACGGCTACATCCGTAGTTAAAAACATCATCGCAATAGAGAAGGCCGCAGAGATACTGCTCTTTGCTACTAGGGTTGGGTCAATGATACCATCACTCAGCAAATCACTAACAGTGACTTCCTTAGCGTTGAATCCTTGCCACCCTTTATTATCTAAAATCCAACGATTCATTACAATGTCATAATTGGCTAGATAAAATTCACTGTTCCCCATTAGCGTATCTATAGGAGATAGAAGTATTGCCATGGACATTTCATAATCGCTAGGTATTTCTTGTGGCCAATGCTTTTGGAACCTTAGAACAGTAAGGCCTCCACCTACAATGTATCCACCGTCTAGAGCGGCTTTGGTTGCGTTGAGCGCATCATCTAATCTTTCCTTAGTATCTCTCATCTCAACAGAAGAACCTGCACCAACTCTAATGACTGCTACTCCACCACTAAGCCTAGAGATTCTATTGGAGATAGATTCTTTGGCGAATTCATTATTGCCTAATTCGTATAGTTTCCTAAGTGAAGCGATTCTTTCAACTAACTTACTTCCACCATGTCCATCAATAATAGTGGTCTTAATTTTATCAATCACTACTCTTCGACAAGAACCCAAGGACTCTTCATCAATGATTCGCAAATCATCATCTCCTTCTGTGGTGTAGGCTTTCCCTCCTACTACCGCTACCAAGTCTTGTAACTCATCTAATTGAGAGTCACCGTAGTTAGGGGTTTCAATAACTCCGACTTCAATTCTTCCTTGTGCTACATTCATAATGATATTCTGTAGTGCGATGTTCTGTAGTCCTCTACAAACAATAAGCAAAGGCCTTCCCATCTTAGCCGCAAATTCACATGCGGGTAAAATTTCGTGGAACTTTCTAATGACTTTGTTGCTCGACAATACTAGTGGGTTTTCTAAAACACATTCTCCACTGTCTTGATTAGCGAACAAGTGACTAATGTAGCCACTATCTAATTCCATTCCTTCCTTGACTTCAAAAGTAGTATCTAGGTCGGGACTCTCTTCTACGCTAATGACTCCATTTCTTCCCACGGCGTTAAAGACCTCGGAGATAATCTTTCCTAGTGCCTCATCATTGTTTGCCGCAATAGTAGCAATCTTTTCAATGTCTTCATCCAGCACCTCTATGCTCTGTTCATCCAAATAATCCAAAAGAGAGTCTCTAACTTCTGTTAGATGAAGTCGCCACTGATGTACCGTTCTTTCGTTTCTATGTTTATTGAGTTGGTTGCACAATGTCCTTGCTAAAATACAAGCAGTGGTCGTACCATCACCTGCTTTAGACTGAGCCTTAGATGCTAAGTCTTGTACTAACTGTACTCCTAACTGTGCAAAGGGGTCTTCCGACCTAACATACTTAGTGATAGTAACTCCGTCATTGATAACCAATGGAGGATTACCTTGAAGGATTACCGTTTTAGCCTGTGGTCCAAATGTAGGGGCTACAGTATCTGCAACTAAATTAATACCTTCAAGTAGTTTTTCTCCTACTTC
>TARA_R110001592_G_scaffold53101_1_pt1 | contig 10688 bp, 10 predicted proteins | sample TARA_R110001592 | Tara Oceans TARA_R110001592 (sample SAMEA4398387) | marine metagenome | biome: Polar Biome; feature: [SRF] surface water layer (ENVO:00010504); material: water (ENVO:00002006), including particulate matter (ENVO:01000060) such as... | depth 5 m | reverse complement strand
TCCTTAGGTAAGTAATGCCCATTTGTAAGCATGTAGTTGATTACAGAAATTAATACTTTGTCTTTTTCTGGATCATTTTTTACAGGATTTGTTGTAAAACTAGATGCTAGTATAAAAAATGCTACAAACGGAATGATAAATTTAAATGCTCTCTTCATGTTCTTAATTATTTATTTTTTTAATTCTTTTTGCAATTTAGAGTATTGCAAACTACTAAAATTATACCAAAAAAAATGCTGCAAATTTAATTTGTGTTTTTCTGTGATTTTACAAGTACAATAGTACTTAAATATCCATCGTAAATCTGTTTACAAAATGTTAAAAACGTATCGTATCAAAGAAAGTAAAATTATGGTACATTTGTGAAAGATAAAATAAAATTATGAAAAAAAGACCTTTAATTTTAGTTACAAATGATGATGGAATAACAGCTCCTGGAATACGAGTTTTAATAGAAGTGATGAATGAAATTGGAGATGTTTTTGTAGTTGCGCCAGATAGTCCTCAAAGTGGAATGGGACACGCAATTACAGTTGATAATGTGTTGCATTGCAATTCAATTACGGTGGATGATGGGCCGCAAATAGAATACAGTTGTTCTGGAACTCCAGCAGATTGTGTAAAGATGGCGGTAAATAACATTTTAAATAGAAAACCAGATTTATGCGTTTCTGGAATCAATCACGGATCAAATTCTTCTATAAATGTAATTTATTCGGGAACAATGAGTGCTGCTGTAGAAGCAGGGATTGAAGGCGTTCCAGCAATTGGTTTTTCGCTGTTAGATTTTAATTGGCATGCAGATTTTACAGCATCCAAAAAAATAATAAAACAAATTGTATTGGAAGCTTTAAAGAAGAAGATTCCGGAAGCTACCGTTTTAAATGTCAACATTCCAAATTTACCAGAAAAAGACATCAAAGGAATTAAAATTTGCAGGCAAGCAAACGGAAATTGGCAAGAAAATTTTGATAAAAGAACAAGTCCAAATGGTAAAGAATATTATTGGTTGTCTGGCGAATTTGTTTGTCAAGATAAAGGGGAAGATACAGATATTTGGGCATTAGATAATGGTTATGTATCTGTGGTTCCTGTTCAGTTTGATATGACTGCGCATCACACAATTCAAAAATTAAATACATGGGATTTATAAGAAAAGAAATTTTGATTGGTGCTTTAGTATCTCTATTTGCAACATTTTCTGGAGTTTTTATTTATATAGAATTTTTTTCTAAATTTAATTTTCAAGAAACGTTAATCGTTATAAAAGAACAAGATTTGTCAGGGAAAATATTAACCTTAGCTGCAATTCCAAATTTGTTTGTGTTTTTTGTGTACATCAAGAAGAAACAAGATTATAGGGCAAGAGGCGTTTTATTTACAACCATTTTGATTGTATTTACTACCTTTGTCATCAAATTATATTAGCTATAATTCTTAATAAAAGGAATGAAATACTACATTATTGCCGGAGAAGCATCAGGAGATTTACACGGTTCTAACTTAATAAAAGCATTGTTTAAACAAGACAATAATGCAATTGTTAGATGTTGGGGTGGAGATTTAATGGAAAATGCTGGAGCAACCTTGGTAAAACATTATAAAGAATTGGCTTTTATGGGTTTTGTAGAAGTGTTGGCAAACATTCCTACAATATTTAAAAACATTGCTTTTTGTAAAAAAGATATTGAAGAATTTCAACCAGATGTAATTGTTTTTATCGATTATTCCGGATTTAACTTGCGAATTGCAAAATGGGGAAAGCAAAAAGGTTTTAGAACTAATTATTACATTTCTCCACAAGTTTGGGCGTCAAGATCTAGCAGAGTAGAAAAGATAAAGAGAGATATTAATATGATGAATGTTATTCTGCCTTTCGAAAAAGAGTTTTATGCAAAATACAATTACAATGTTAATTTTGTGGGTCATCCACTAATTGATGCTATTGCAGACAGAAAACAAGTAGAAGAAGTTGCTTTTAGAAAAGAAAACAACTTAGGCGATAAAAAAATTATTGCTTTATTGCCAGGAAGTAGAAAACAAGAAATTATTAAAATGTTATCTGTAATGCTTTCTGTGGTTGATGATTTTAAAGAATATCAATTTGTAATTGCTGGCGCTCCGAGTCAAGATTTTACCTTTTATCAGCAATTTATAAAAACGGATAATGTGCAGTTTATAAACAATAAAACCTACGATTTATTAAGCATTTCGTTTGCAGCTTTGGTAACTTCTGGAACAGCAACTTTAGAAACCGCGTTATTTAAAGTGCCGCAAGTTGTGTGTTATAAAGGAAGCGCAATTACATATGCAATTGCAAAGCGAATTATCACGTTAAAATTTATTTCGTTGGTCAATTTAATTATGGATAAAGAAGTGGTTACTGAATTAATTCAGAGCGATTTTAACACAAAAACATTAACCAAAGAACTCACAAAAATCTTGGAAGATTCTCATCGAGAAAAAGTATTTTTAGCATACTACGAATTAGAAAAAATCCTTGGAGGAAAAGGTGCTTCAGAGGAATCAGCAAGATTAATTATTGAAGGAATAACATAATATCTTATTTTTTAGTAACTTTATCATGCTATGAAAAAGTTGCTAAGTTTTTTACCAACTCATTTTACTATTTGCCTAATTGTAGGAATTGTATTGCAATTTTACTACAAAATATGGCAATATTCTTTCACTAAATCAATTTTAGTTGTAGTCTTTTTTTTACTACTGATTTTTCTTTTCAAGTATTTTAAAAAACGATTTTTATTCACAGTTTCAAGTTGGATTTTCTTTATTCTTATTGGGGTATTTGCTGTGTTTTTTCAAAATGATTCTCATAAAGAAAATTACTACACAAACTATCATTCTTCAGATTCTTTAATCACTTTTAAAGTAGAAAAAGTATTAAAAAGTAATTTGTATTATGATAAGTATTTAGGTTTAATTAGTAAAGTTGGCAATCAAAAAACTTGCGGAACAATTTTGCTAAATGTTCAAAGAGATAGTTTGCAAACGTCAGCTAAAATTGGTTCCGTATTTTTGTTTAAATCAGAACTCAATAAAGTTCAAAAACCATTAAATCCATTTCAATTTAAGTATAAAAAATATCTCGAAAAACAAGGTGTTTATCATCAAGTTTTTTTGAGAAATACGGCTTTTTATGTCAGAGAATCTAATGAGAATTCAATTTATAAAATTGCTGAAAGCATAAGAAATAAAATCGAAAATGAGTTGATAAAAAACGGATTTAAAGGAGAAGAGCTCGCTGTTATAAAAGCACTAATTTTAGGACAACGAAACGACATTTCTAAAGACTTGTTAGAAGATTATACAAATGCTGGTGCTATTCATATTTTAGCAGTTTCTGGTTTGCATGTCGGAATTATTTTACTGATTTTAATGTTTATTTTAAAACCATTAGAGCGACTAAAAAACGGAAAAATCATCAAACTATGTTTTATTGTTTTATTGCTTTGGTTTTTTGCCGTTATTGCAGGTTTATCGGCATCAGTTGTTAGAGCGGTAACAATGTTTACTGCAATTGCAATCGGAATGTCATTCAACAGAAAAACGTTGGTGCAACACACCTTAATTGCATCAATGTTTGTGTTGTTGCTTATAAAACCGATGTTTTTGTTTGATGTTGGCTTTCAATTAAGTTATTTGGCGGTTTTTAGCATTGTAACCATTCAGCCAAAATTGTATCAATTATGGAATCCGAAATGGTTTATTTTTGATAAATTTTGGCAATTATTTACAGTTTCTGTTGCTGCGCAATTGGGAGTTTTACCTGTAAGCTTGTTTTATTTTCATCAATTTCCAGGCTTATTTATGCTTTCTAACTTGGTTATTATTCCTTTTATCGGAATCATTTTAATGCTTGGAATTTTAGTAATTGTGTTAGCGTTATTTCAAATATTACCGAGTTTTCTTGCTGATATTTATGGGTTTATTATTTCGTTAATGAATCAGTTTGTAAGTTGGATTTCTATCCAAGAATCTTTTTTAATAAAAGAGATTCCGTTTTCAACATTACTTTTAATAGTTTCTTATATAAGTTTGATTTTTGGTTTTCGATATTTTGAAAGAAAAACTTTCAAATCTGTTGTAGCATTTTTATCAATAATTGTTGTTTTTCAATTGAGTGTTTTTCATGAAAAACACCAAACGGAAACAACCAACGAATTTGTTATTTTTACTAAAAGCAGAAAAACCATTATTGGCGAAAATAAGAATGGAAACTTAAAAATTTACCACGATTTAGATTCCGTAAGTGTAAAAATACTAGGTTTAATAAAAGATTATAAAGTTGGTAAAAAAGTAACTACAGTTGAGTTTAAAAACCAGCTTACTAATAGTTATCAATTTAAAAATGATACGTTTATTTTAGTTGATAGTTTAGGAGTTTATCAGCTAGAAACTAAATTAAAACCAATTGTATTACTTATCCAATCGCCAAAAATAAATTTAGAAAGATTGATTGAAAAGATGCAACCAAAACAAATTATTGCTGATGCCTCAAACTATAAAAATCAAGTTTTAAAATGGAGATATATTTGTGATAAAAACGGAATTCCGTTTTATTATACTGCAGAAAAAGGAGCAATTACTTTTAAGTAACTAGTTAAGAATTGTAGTTAAGTTATATCTGAAATATCAGTTCGAGCGGAGTCGAGAACTAATTTAGAAACTAAAATTAATAAGAAAAATTAAGTATTTATTCTTTAATTGTGCTTTTAAATTTTTTTACAAAATCGCCCCAATTCTTTTCCTTTCTGTCTTTTTTAATAAAAAAAGCCAACACCATTTCCATTTTTTTTGGAGTTAAATATCCAGGAATTCGATCTAACAAATGTTCTTCTTTATTTAAAATGATGGTAGTTGGATAACTTAATTTTCCGTTTAAAAGTGCTGCGCTCAATTCATGATATTTCGTATTTCCTTGTTGATTAAATTTAAACGTATAATCTTTATATGTAATTGGTTCTTTACCCTCTCCATTTAATTTTATAGCATGATAATTCTCGTTTATATATTTTACAATTATTGGATTGGTATAGGTTTCGCTATCCATTTTTTTACACCAACCACACCAATCTGTATAAATATCTATTAAAAAAGGTTTCGGATTTGTTTTATTTATTTCAATGGCTTTTTCAAAAGAAAGCCAATTTACTTTTTCTTGCGCAGTTGTATTTAAGACAAAAGCAATAATTAATAAAGTGATTATTTTTTTCATATACTACTTGTCGATATTTATTTTACAAATTTACAAAATAAAAAAGCACCATTATTTGGTGCTTTTCATAAAATATTGTGAATACTTTTTGTTAATGAACGTTACCCATTAATTTTTTCATCAGAGGAGAGAATACTAGAACAACTACTCCAGCTCCTATAGCATAAGTTGCTATTAATGCAAACCCATCGGTGTAAATTTCTAAAGTGTCTAAGCCTCCAACATTAGCGTCTGTACTTTCTATAGCAAGTTGCTTACCAATAAAACCAACTATTTGAAATGCATAAGCAGATGATAAGAACCAAATTCCCATCATAAAAGCTACAATTTTCTTAGGTGATAAATCAGTAATTTTTGATAATCCAACAGGAGACATAAATAATTCCCCAATAGAAATTATAAAATACATTATAAATAAATAAGCAAAAGGAACCATCCCGTTTTCATCAGCACTTCCTTTACTAAGACTTAGGATATAAAAACTTATTCCTGCTAATACCAATCCTAATCCAAATTTATATGGAGTTCTTGGATTTAAATTCTTTTTTGTTAAGTATGCCCATAATAAAGAAATAGGAATTGCTAAGATGATTATAAACATTGAGTTTAATGAATTTGTTTGAGCTGCAGTCATAATACCCTCTAATGCAACATTTCTAGAAGCAAATAATGTAATTACAGATCCAGACAATTCATGGAAACCCCAGAACATTGTCATAAAGAAAGTAATTAACACTGCCATAAATAATTTTTTACGTTCATCTAAGGTAGCTTTCATCATAATATTTCCTAGATAAAGGATAACTCCAACACCAATCAATTTAAAAATTAACCCAACAATTGTTTCATCACCTAAATATGATTCTCCACCAGCAATTGCTTTGTAAGAAGCTAAAATATATGCAATAATAGGCACACAAATGACAGAAATAATTGGAATCAGTTTCTTTTGAGGTATTCCTATCACTTTCTTTTCATATACCTCTATACTAGGAGGTAATCCTTTATCTCCAAAAACATTTTTCTTAATTCCACTCCAGAAGAAAATTAATCCAGTTAACATTCCTACTCCTGCTAAACCAAAACCATAATGATATCCATATTTTACAGCTAACCAACCACATAATAAGGGAGCAATCCATCCACCAATATTAATTCCCATATAAAAAATGGTAAATCCTGAATCTTTTCTTACATCTCCATCTTTATATAAAGCTCCAACAAATGTCGAAATGTTTGGTTTAAAGAATCCATTACCAACAATAATTAATGCTAAAGCTAAGAAAAAGGCAATATCATTTTCTACTGCCAAAACAAAATGCCCAAAAGCCATTAAAACTCCACCTAGAAAAATAGAAGAACGCATTCCTAAAATTTTATCAGAAATCTGTCCACCAATAACGGTAGATGCATAAACCAATGAACCATAGGAAGCATAAACAGCTGCAGTAGCATAATCTCTATTAGATAAAGATTTAAATATTTCTTCAACCATATAAAGCGTTAATAACGCTCTCATTCCATAGAAACTAAATCGTTCCCATAATTCTGCAAAAAATAAATAAAATAATCCCTTTGGATGTCCGAATAATTGTGGTTCGTCTTGTTGTATTACTGCTGAGTCTGCCATTGTTTTAGTGTTTTTTATAGTTTCTATTTCAATTTTGAAATAAATATAGTTTTTTATAAAATCTTGCCAAGTTTACGGAAAAATCAGCAAAAAACCCTTCAAAAAAAGCATAAATATTGAATAGTAAGGCTATTTTCATTCCATTCATTTATCTTTGTGGCTCTTAAAAAGAATGATTCAATGTCTAAAATTATTTCAGGATTTTCTAAACTCACAAAACAAGAGAAGATAAATTGGTTGTCTAAAAATTATTTTAGCTCACAGCCAGAAATTATACAAACGCTACAACAATATTGGAATTCAGATAAAAAATTACAACAATTACACGACGATTTTATAGAGAATACAGTGTCCAATTTTTATTTGCCTTATGGTGTTGCACCAAACTTTGTGATTAACGAGAATCATTATGTAATTCCGATGGTTGTTGAAGAAAGTTCTGTAGTTGCAGCAGCGTCGAAAGTGGCAAAATTTTGGAGTAAACGTGGCGGATTTAAAGCGGAAGTAATTTCAACCACAAAAATCGGACAAGTACATTTTATGTTTGAAGGAAATAAAGCAGATTTAACATCATATTTCCATCAACAAAAAGAAAATTTATACAAAGCGACTTCTTCTATCACTAAGAATATGGAAAAACGTGGTGGTGGAATTTTAGATATTGAACTGGTTGATAAAACTGATAAATTGGCCAATTACTATCAATTACATGCAACGTTTGAAACCAAAGATTCTATGGGGGCAAACTTTATCAATTCGTGTTTAGAAGCCATTGCAAAAGCATTTCGTAAAGAGGATATTGAGATTGTAATGAGTATTTTATCAAACTATGTTCCACAGTGTTTAGTAAGAGCAGAAGTTTCTTGTAAGATTGATGAATTGGGCGGAGAAAATCCAAGAGAATTTGTGCAAAAATTTAAACAAGCGGTTCAAATTGCAGAAATAGAACCATATAGAGCAGTAACGCATAACAAAGGAATTATGAACGGAATTGACGCTGTTGTATTGGCAACCGGAAATGATTTTAGAGCAATTGAAGCGGGCGCTCATGCGTACGCAGCAAAATCAGGAAGTTATAGTAGCTTAACGCATTGTGAAATTGAAAATGATGTATTTCGTTTTTGGATTGAAGTTCCGTTAGCTTTAGGAACTGTTGGCGGATTAACGGCATTACATCCGATGGCAAAATTATCGTTGGATATGTTGCAAAAACCATCTGCAAGAGAATTGATGCAAATTATTGCAACTGCAGGATTGGCACAAAACTTTGCTGCGCTAAAGGCATTAACAACAAGCGGAATTCAAGAAGGACATATGAAAATGCATTTAATGAATATTTTAAATCAATTGAATGCAACAAATGAAGAAAAAGAAATAGTTGTTGCTTATTTTAAAGACAAGACTGTTACGCATAGTGCTGTGGTAGATCAATTTAACACTTTGAAAAGGTAAACAGGATGTCTCCTCGAGCGCAGTCGAATGGTGGCTGAGCGTAGTCGAAGCCATGCTGTTGAAAAAGAAAAATTATGAAAATTGGATATGTTTATATTCTGGAATGTTCTGATGGCACTTTTTATACTGGAAGTACAATTGATTTAGACAAACGAATTGAGCAACATCAAAATGGTTTTGGAGCTAATCATACAAAAAAGAGGTTACCAGTAAAATTGATGTATTTTGAGAGGTTTACTAGAATTGATGAAGCTTTTAGAAGAGAAAAACAGATTCAAGGTTGGAGTAGAAATAAGAAAATTGCCTTGATAAAAGGACAGTACGAAGATTTATCAAAATTTTCTGAATGTAAAAATTCTAGTAATTATAAAGATTGGCTTCGACTACGCTCAGCCACCGAAGATAAAAAAGATGATAGATAAAAATAATAATGTGGTAGTTGAGCGTAGTCGAAACTACAGCAACGGAAAATTATTATTAACAGGAGAATATGTAGTTCTTGACGGAGCGACATCGTTGGCTGTGCCTACAAAATTTGGTCAAGATTTAGTTGTGGAAGCAATCGAAGACCCACATTTGGTTTGGGGAAGTTTTACGAATACAGGAGAATGTTGGTTTGAAGCAATTTTTGATTTACCAAAACTTCGTTTAAAAAACGCAACCTTTAATTCTGATAAAGAAGGAAATGCGGAGTTTATTGCAGAAACGTTACAGAAAATTTTAAGTGAAGCAAGAAAACTAAATCCAGATTTTTTGCGAACAGATAAGGGATTCATTGTAAAAACAAACCTCACTTTTCCAAGAAATTGGGGATTGGGAAGTTCATCTACATTAATCAATAATATTGCTTCTTGGGCAAATGTTGATGCTTACAAATTATTGTGGAATGCTTTTTCTGGAAGTGGTTATGATATTGCTTGTGCGCAACATAATTTGCCAATATTGTATCAATTAGAAATGATGTCTGAGCCTATCGACTTCGCTCAAGATAAACGTAGTCGAAGACAACATCCAAGTGTAAAACAAGTGGATTTCAATCCAAATTTTAAAGACGAATTGTTTTTTGTACATCTAAATAAAAAACAAAATAGTAGAGACGGAATTACTCAATACAGAAAAAATAAAGAAAACATTCAACAAGAAATTACAGCTATTTCTAACCTATCAAATGAATTTGTAAAAGCAACTTCAGCATTAGATTTAGAGAAAATAATTGAAGAGCATGAAAACATTATTTCTTCAATAGTAAAATTAAATCCAGTTAAAAAGGAATTGTTTTCTGATTATTTTGGTGCTGTAAAAAGCTTAGGAGCTTGGGGCGGAGATTTTGTGTTAGTTACAGGAAACGAAGACACACCAAACTATTTTAAACAAAAAGGATTTGAAACAATCCTTCCATATTCAGAAATGGTTTTGTAAACGAATGTCACATCGAGTAAATTTATTGATAACTGAGCGTAGTCGAAGTTGAAATAAATTTGTATCGAGATGATTTAAAAAAAGTTCTCGATACAATTTCCTTTTATTTCGACTCCGCTCGATATGACAGAAAACCAGTCGAACTGACAAAAAATAAAAAATGAACAAAATAATCATCATTGGTGGAGGAGCCGCAGGTTTTTTTACAGCGATAAATGCGAAAGAGCAAAATCCAGATTTAGACATTACAATTCTTGAAAAAGGGAATGATGTGCTACAAAAAGTAAAAATTTCTGGTGGCGGACGCTGCAATGTTACGCACGCGTGTTTTGAACCGAAAGAATTGGTAAAATTTTATCCACGTGGAGAAAAAGAATTGCTTGGACCTTTTCATACATTTATGACTGGCGATACTTTTGAGTGGTTTGATGATCGTGGCGTTCCGTTGAAAATTGAAGACGATAATCGTGTGTTTCCAGAAGCAAATACTTCGCAAGCAATTATTGATTGTTTTGAAAATGCTGTAGATAAACTCGGAATTAAAGTCTTGAAAAATCACGGAGTAAATTCGGTTGAAAAAGAAAATAATCAATGGAAAATCAACACAAAACACGAAACATTTACTGCTGATAAACTAGTAATTGCCGCAGGAAGTAGCAATAAAGTATGGGAATTGGTAACCACTTTAGATCATTCTATTATTGAACCTGTTCCGTCTTTGTTTACGTTCAATATTAAAGACAAAAGAATTATTGATTTATTAGGAATTTCTGTTCCAAATGCTACAGTAACTATTGTTGGAACGAAATTAGAAGCATCAGGCCCTTTGTTAATTACACATTGGGGAATGAGCGGGCCAGCAGTGTTGAAATTGTCAGCTTTTGGAGCACGAATTTTAGCCGAAAAAGGCTATCAATATAATGTGGAAGTAAATTGGTTGTCTAGACCAAC
>TARA_R110001592_G_scaffold9424_4_pt1 | contig 10689 bp, 8 predicted proteins | sample TARA_R110001592 | Tara Oceans TARA_R110001592 (sample SAMEA4398387) | marine metagenome | biome: Polar Biome; feature: [SRF] surface water layer (ENVO:00010504); material: water (ENVO:00002006), including particulate matter (ENVO:01000060) such as... | depth 5 m | reverse complement strand
AATAAAGGCATTAAGCTTTTCTAAAATATTACTATAATTATCCAAAATAGATCATTTTATAACCAAGGTACAAAAAAGCAACCTAGTCCCAAAGGCCCCAAAACCGAATCCCAAAATAGAACGCTTTATGTATCTTTGCGCAAAAATAATACTTCATGACCAAGAAAGTAAGAGTTCGCTTTGCTCCCAGTCCAACAGGACCTCTACATATAGGCGGTGTCAGAACCGCTTTATTCAATTATCTTTTCGCCAAAAAGCATAAGGGCGACTTTATTCTAAGAATAGAAGACACAGACCAAACTAGATATGTTCAGGGGGCCGAACAATACATAATAGACTCCCTAAATTGGTGTAATATACCCTACGACGAAGGCCCAGGAAAAGATGGCGGCTATGGTCCCTACAGACAAAGTGATAGGAAAGAACTATATAAAAAATACGCGGATATCCTTATTGATAAAGGCCACGCCTATTACGCCTTCGATACCAGTGAAAATTTGGATTTTCACAGAAAAGACCATGAAGAAAAAGGTAAAACCTTCATATACAACTATCACAACAGGTTAAAACTTTCCAACTCCTTATCCCTAAGCACAGAAGAAACAAATGCTAAACTCAAAGCTGGAGAAGAATTTGTAATACGTTTTAAAACACCTCAGGATACCGAACTACATCTAAACGATATTATAAGGGGCGATATTAAAATAGACACCAATACCTTGGACGATAAGGTACTGTTTAAGAGCGATGGCATGCCCACATATCATTTGGCCAATATTGTTGACGATCATTTAATGGAAATTACCCATGTTATCCGTGGAGAGGAATGGCTACCATCTTTAGCCCTCCATCAACAATTGTACAATGCCTTCGGATGGGAAGCACCAAAATTTGCCCATCTACCCCTAATAATGAAACCTGTGGGCAAAGGTAAACTTAGCAAAAGGGATGGTGAGAAAATGGGTTTTCCCGTATTTCCCCTTACATGGAACGAATCCATTGGCTACAGGGAGGAAGGGTACTTTCCGGAAGCTGTTACCAACTTTTTGGCCTTATTGGGCTGGAATCCTGGCACCGAACAGGAAATTTTTACCATAGAGGAACTTATTTCCGCTTTCAGTTTGGAAAGGGTAAACAAATCTGGAGCACGTTTTGACCCAGACAAAACCAAATGGTACAATCAGCATTATATGCAAACACATGACAATACCGATCTAGCCAATGCATTTATGCTAAACCTTAAAAACAAGGAATTGGATTTGCCAAAGGACAAGAATAATGCAGATTACATAAAGCAAGTGGTTTCCCTGATCAAGGAACGTGCTACTTTTGTCAAGGATTTTTGGGAATTGGGAAGTTACTTCTTTTTGGCTCCAACCGAATATGATGAAAAGGCCGTTAAAAAACAGTGGAAAGAAGACACTGCTGCCATTATGACCCAATTGTTATCCCTATTAGAAGGAACAGAAAACTTTGGATCGGAAAATCTTGAAACTCAAGTAAAACAATGGATTTCAGAAAATGAGCTATCCTTCGGAAAAGTAATGCCCCCTCTAAGATTGGTCATAGTTGGTGAGATGAAAGGACCTCATATTTTTGATATAATGGCACTTATAGGCAAAACAGATAGTATCAATAGAATTAAAACGGCCATCACAGTGCTTTAAAATAAACGATATAGTAATCTGCCCAATATGAATATGCATTAGTCATTTAGATGAGTACTATTTTAATAGTATTACAAAAGCTTTGTAACATATTTGCCAAAATTGCAACATATCAACAAAGTCTTTTGTAAATTCATTAGCTAATTTTAAACACTAAATCATGGGTTCATTTTTACTGATACCGTTATTACTTATCGGTTTTGTTATTCTATTTTCTTCCTTCTTTACGGTAAAACAACAAACAGCTGTTATCATCGAGCGCTTTGGTAAATTCAATAGCGTGAGAACTTCCGGTTTAGGCATGAAAATTCCGCTGGTAGACCGCATTGTAGCCCGCGTTGGGCTTAAAATTCAACAATTGGATGTGATTGTTGAGACCAAAACTTTGGACGATGTATTTGTAAAACTTAAAATATCCGTCCAATATGTTGTTCTTAAGAACAAGGTGTACGAAGCCTTTTATCAATTGGAATATCCCCATGATCAAATAACCTCCTACGTCTTCGATGTTGTCCGTGCCGAAGTTCCCAAAATGAAGCTGGATGACGTTTTCGTAAAAAAAGACGATATCGCCATAGCAGTAAAAACAGAGCTTCAAGATGCCATGTTGGATTATGGTTATGATATTATAAAGACCTTGGTAACGGATATTGACCCTGATGCTCAGGTAAAAGAAGCCATGAACCGCATTAATGCCTCTGAAAGGGAAAAAATTGCGGCCCAGTTTGAAGGTGATGCAGCGCGTATTCTAATAGTAGAAAAGGCAAAGGCCGAAGCTGAAAGCAAAAGATTGCAAGGACAAGGTATTGCAGATCAACGTAGGGAAATTGCACGTGGATTGGAGGAATCTGTAGAAGTATTGAACAAAGTGGGCATAAACTCACAAGAGGCCTCTGCCCTAATTGTGGTTACACAACATTATGATACACTACAATCTATTGGGGAAGCAACAAACACCAATTTAATATTGTTGCCCAATTCGCCACAAGCCGGAAGTGATATGTTAAACAATATGGTAGCCTCCTTTACAGCCAGTAATATGATAGGGGAATCCATGAAAACGCAAAACAAAAAGAAAGACCCCAAGTAGTCAAAATGGCCTTTTAAATCAAAAACCTTTTACAATTTGTAGAAAACAAGTCGTAAAAGGTTTTTTTATTAGCCTAAAAAAGGGAACTAGCTAAATCTTTTCAATATTTTCTTTGCAACAAAGGAAATAATCAATTTCTGGGCTATTCCACTAACGCCCCCCAACAAATTTGTAGGATAAAAATTAGCCTTTGTCCTATTGAGGTGCAGTCGTAACTGCTCTTTGTCAATTTCTCTCTGTAATTTTAAAATAGTCAACCTTTGATCTATTTCATCAAAAGAAGTGAAAACCTGTTTTGCCATAACTCATCAATCAAAATAATATTCAGAAAATTTCTTTAGCATAGGCCTGTCCAACATATCTCTGTATAAATAAAATATGATTCCAATTAAACCATAAAACAGACCCACGAACAAAAACCCTAAAAAAGTATTTTCCAACCAAACTCCAATGCCGAATGCAGCCGCACAAGACAACATAAACAAGGCAAGTAAGGCAATACTTCCCAACATCAACATCTTGGCAAAAGAGGTCATACTCCGCATTCCAATTTTAAACCCTTGAAGTTTGTAATACTCCCCGGTATTTTCCAAATAGGATCGGATATCCCCATCAACTTCAGAAAGATTTTCCCTAATTTCCTCTAAGGCCATATAGTCGTCTCTTATTTTTGCAGTTGTGCATTCTTATTCTTAAGATCGGCCAACTTCTTTTCCAGTGCTATTATAATGTCGTCTGCCTTGTAGCTCATATTGGAAATAGTCTCTTCCAACTTCTGCTCAAAATCTACTTTCTTGGCCTCTGCCGTTTTGGTAAGCTCTTCTTTTGCATGGGATATTCTACTAGTTAGGTCATCTGTTGTCTCCATGGCCTTTTTCTTAATCCTTTTTCTAGTTTTGGTCCCTTTATCAGGTGCATACAAAATTCCTATTCCTGCACCTATGGCTGCACCTGTTAATAAAGCTAATAAAGTATTCCCACTATCGTTTGTCATAATTGTATTTTTATGTTGTTATTAATAATTAATTTAGGAGCCCCATATAAATTTCCTATACTTATTTTTCAAATTGAGGAAAACCAACATAATTGAAATTCCGTGTTCTGAAATATTCCTATAAGGCGTAAAACTCAAAATTAAAGGAAAGGAGGATCACTGATTGACGCTATCCATCAAACTTTTGATTCAAACTCCCCAAATCGATAATATTTCAACCAAAATCCAATTAAAGGCCTTATAGCAGACCAAAATACCAACTGTTATGGAATTACCTTGGCCCAAAAAAAAACCACAGCATTCGCGAGCTGTGGCCTTCACTTTTTATAGAAAATACCAATTGTTATATCAAAAGGTATAAACTTAACTTATGTTAGTTTCTTTCCTGAATTTTGGCCCAGGTATCCCTTAGACCTACAGTTCTATTAAAAACCAACTTTTCAGGTTTGCTATCCGGATCAATATTAAAATAACCCATGCGTTGAAATTGAAAGCGATCCCCAATTTCTGCATTGGCCAAACTCGGTTCTACAAAAGCCGAGATAATCTGTAAGGAATCAGGATTAATAAAATCCAAGAAATTCTTGTCCTTGTGTGCATCCGGAGTTTCATCAGTAAAAAGACGATCATACAATCTCACTTCAGCGCTAAGGGCATGCTTTGCAGAAACCCAATGCAAGGTTCCCTTAACTTTTCTTAAGCTCTCCTCCGTACCACTTCCACTTTTACTCTTAGGATCATAAGTACATTGCACCTCAATAATATTCCCATCGGTATCCTTAGTACAGGATTCGGCCTTTATAATATAACCATTCTTTAATCGAACCTCGCCTCCGAGCTTTAACCTAAAGAATTTTCTATTGGCCTCCTCCATAAAATCCTCCTTCTCAATATATAGTTCCCTAGAAAATGGAAGCTGTCTAAAGCCTGCCGAGTCATCCTCCGGGTTATTTTCGGCTTCCAGCCATTCTTCCTCCCCCTCGGGGTAATTGGTCAATACCACCTTTAACGGATTTAAAACACCCATAACCCTAGGAGCAATTTTATTCAAATGTTCGCGAACATGAAATTCCAGCAAGGAAACATCCACAACATTGTCCCTTTTAGCTATACCGATAGTATCTGCAAAATTCCTGATGGATTCTGGAGTATAGCCCCTTCTTCTCAACCCCGATATGGTGGGCATTCTGGGATCGTCCCAACCCTTCACAAAACCCTGCTCCACCAATTGAAGCAACTTGCGCTTACTTACTACAGTATGGCTAAAATTTCTTCTGGCGAACTCCCTTTGTTTGGGCCGTACCAAATTTTTATCTACCACTTGGTCCAAAAACCAATCATAAAGCTCCCGGTGCATAGCAAATTCTAGCGTGCACAAGGAATGGGAAACCTGCTCAATATAGTCGCTCTCCCCATGTGTCCAATCGTACATAGGATAAATACACCAATCGGTATTTGTTCTGTGGTGTGCCCTATACAAAATACGGTACATTATGGGATCGCGCATCAACATATTGGAGGAAGACATATCCACTTTTGCCCTTAGAACATGCTCTCCTTCCTTAAACTTACCCTCCTTCATCCCTTGAAACAACTGTAGATTCTCCTCTACGGACCGGTTCCTAAATGGACTTGGTGTTCCGGGCTCTGTGGGAGTTCCCTTTTGCACGGCAATTTCCTCTGAAGTTTGGCTGTCTACATAGGCCTTACCCGTTTTTATTAACTCTATAGCCCAGTCATAAAGCTGTTGAAAGTAATCCGAAGCAAAACATTCCGTATCCCATTCATAACCAAGCCACTTAACATCCTCCTTAATGGCATCTACATATTCCTGTTCCTCCTTGGCCGGATTGGTATCATCAAAACGTAAGTTTACAGGAGCCCCGTACCTTAGTCCCAAACCGAAATTAAGGCAAATTGAGCTCGCATGACCAATGTGTAAATAACCATTTGGCTCAGGTGGAAATCTAAATCTTAGCTTCTCTTTTGGAAAGCCGTTCCCTAAATCTTCCTCAACAATATGTTCAATAAAATTTAGCGATTTTAATGCTTCACTCATATTCTCCTTTTTGATGCGCAAATGTAGGGAAAATGCAGGTAAAGCCGACGATAAAATACGCATAGCATACAATTAAGTGGGTTTCACAACAGATTTAAATACCCTTACAACTTTAAATTTCCAGTATTATAATTATATAACATATTTGTTGTTGAATACTTTGTAATTCAATGTGTTCCCAATTTTTTCAAAAAGTTATCTGATAATTATCAACAATAAAAGCTGGTAGTAACCCCTAACTACAACATCTCATGAAGCCGAACAAAAAAATTAACCTACTACCTTTCGTTCTAACATTGATGCTGTTGGGTGCAAGCTCAATTTCAGCCCAGACCCTGAACAAACCTACTCCGGCCGATAACCCTAATCTAGCGGGCAATTCGGTTTGGACCGCTGCCTGTGCATCTGCAACTTTCAATGAATATTTTATAAACTTCACTTGGCTACCCACTGTAAACAGTGATAATCAATTTGTTTTGGAATTATCCGATGCCTCCGGGTCCTTTGGCAGCCCTACGGAACTGGCCAGGGTAGCGGACAAGAATTCGGACTTTGACTTTGAATTTTCATTTGCATTGCCAACAGATACCAGGGGAGATGCCTACAGATTTAGGGTAAGAAGTACAAGTCCTGCCAAAACAAGTCCCGTATCGGATGCCTTTGAAATGTATTATATAGACTTCAATTCTACACTGGCAATCAGGGAATTGGGCGACACTGGAGCGCCGCCAGCGCAGAAAATACAATTGTGCAATGGGGGAACAACCACCCTGGAAGTATACAATGTACCCAATCCAGAAACTTATCGGTATAATTGGTATAAGAATACATCACCCTTTACCAGTAGCGGAAGCGGTTCTTCCATAGAAGTTTCCGAAAGTGGTTATTATGTTGTTGAATTGGATTACGGGTCCACCTGTTCAGGATCGGCCAATACCCAATCGCTTTCCATTGAGGTTGAAATAGGAACCAGTGTAGGCTTGGCCCTAAACCCGCCGGCCGAAACTGCATTGTGTTCAGGTCAAAGTTACGCGCCACTTGAGGCAAACATGAATTATCCAGACCTTGCCTACACCTGGTATAAGGGATCAACAATTGTACAACCAAGTACCTTAGGAGCATATACCTATAACATAGATACCAATGATGCCAATTTTCCTGGCGATTATTCTGTAAAGATACAGGGAGATGGCATTTGTACAGAAACGTCCAATACCGTAAGCATTACCAATGCCGGACTTTTTACAGTGTCTAGGGACAACCCGGCCAACATGGTCATACTGCCAGGAGCAACTGCAAATTTATCCGCATCCTCCGATGCCTCATCCGTAACCTACCAATGGTATAAGGATAACACCTTAATTCCTGGGGCAACAAACAGTTCCTATACAGCAAATGCAGTAGGCAATTATTATGCGGAAGTAACTCTAAACGGAGGTGCCTGTACCTCTGCCACCAAGAACACGGAAACTACTACATTGGTAAATCCTGATTCCTTTGAATTGATTACCAACTATACTACAGAATATACCGATTGTATTAATACAAGTGTAGCCATAGAGGTCAGTAGAATCAACGCCGTCCTATCAGATGGTACCAAAACCGATGTAACCACTGATCTTAAAAGCAATTTCTCTTACCAGTGGACCAGGGACGGAGCCAATATTACAGCTGCCAACGGAAGCAATATAAGTTTAACGAATACCAATGAAAACGGGGAATATAGGGTTCAGGGCAGCTTGGACAGTTTTAATTCAACTTCCAATGTATTACCAGTACGTTTGTTGACCAACGAAACCTTGACCATATCATCCTCTGGAACCGTAATCTGTAATTCCAGCGATACAATAGAAATTTCAACAACCACAACATTAACAGGAGAAAGTTTTGATTGGTTTAAAGATGGTGTAAACTTAAATACATTGAGCGAATCACTATCTGTTAACGCAGCCGGAACCTATCAACTAATAGTACAGAAAAACGGTTGTGATCTTCGATCCAACGAGATTATTATTTCTCCCTTGGACGACTCCTTGATAGCCCTCAGCACAGCCAATAACGAAGTGGTCTTTCCCGAAGGAGGTAGCAAAATTATATCAGCCAGTGGGGCCACAACTTATAAATGGTACGACCAAAACAATGTTTTGCTGAGTGATACGGACACCGTTTCCATTACACAGGAAGGTAATTATATGGTAACTGCTACGATAAACAATTGCGAGGTTTCCAAATCATTTTCCGCCTCCTATCAAGACACCTTTGGTATTCCAAATGTAATAACTGCCAACGGGGACGGGTATAACGACCAATGGATTATTCCCAATACATATACTAAAGACCCCAATATTTCAGTTATTATCTATAATGACAAAGGAGAGGAAGTACTTAGCCAGAACCAATACAAGAATAACTGGCCAGAAGCTTCCATGAAATTCCCAAAGCAAAATATGGTGTTTTATTATACCATTAAAAATGCCAAGGAAACTCTAAAGAAAGGTACTATTACAGTAATACGTTAATGCACCATGTTCAAGAAAAACTATTTATATATAATCTTTTTATTACTCTGTCTTTCCAAGGTTACGGGGCAAGAGGAAAGTCCGTTTGTTTCTTACGATGTACCCTCACAGAACCTCTTAAAATTCAATAGGTTTCTAATTAACCCCACATTTTCTACTGTAAGGGAAGACAAGTCCTATATAAATCTATTGCACAGAAACCAATCGGTATCTTTCAATGATAACAACCAAGACTATTTCCTTAGTTACAGTGGTCGTGTTAATGACCGTAGCGGTTTGGGACTTAGCCTATATACACAAAGAGAAGGATTAATATCCAACTACGGCGTTATGGCCAACTATGCATATGGCATTAAATTAAGCGACAAGAGTAATTTTACTTTTGGAGCAAATCTAGCTTATTACAACAGTGGATTTGATAGAAACCGCGCCAATGCTTTGGATCCCAATGATCCAGCTCTAAACGGGCTACAGGATTCCAACCTTTTGTCCTTTCAACCCGGATTCAATATTTCTTATGGCAAGTTTGATTTTGGTGTTTTCGCAGAAAACCTATTTGATTACAACCTTAAGAGCAGTGAAACAATAACGGAATTTGGAGATAAAACCTTCTCGGGACATTTACAATATACCCATCAGTTTGAAAACGGTGCCGGTATTTTTGAAGCAGGTCGTTTAATGCCTCTGGCAAGGGTTCGAAAAATTGGGAACGAAGAGGTAGTGCTGGGTGGAAGCCTTATCCTGGACCTGCCCAAACTAGGTTGGTTACAAGGTGGTTATGATAGTTTCTATGGTGCCTCCGCAGGTATAGGTTTTAACATAAACCGCCGGATATCATTAGGCTATACCATGGAAAAAGGCATGTCCAACAATTTTGACAATTTTGGATTAACACATGAAATATCCTTTGCCTACTCCATAACCCCAAACCTTACAGAAGATCGTGTAATGTTGGAAGAAGGTTACGAGGAATTGGCAGAAAATGAAGAAGAACAGGAAGATACCCTTACTGCACAACAACTGGAAATTGAAAAACTGAAGAAGGCATTGGCAGAAAATGATGCAATATTGGCAGAGTTAATGTTCCGTCAGGATTCATCGGAAACCAACCGTCAAAAAGATTTGGAACGCAGATTTGAAATGGTAATGAAAATGGTCCGCGAAGAAACGCAGGGCAAGCGTCCGGACATTGAGGAAAAAGCCAAAAAAATGTATCTCGTTAACAATGAAATCGGGGGTCTGGTGAATAATTCCAAGCCCGATCCAAAAGAAAATAAACCGAACGTTATAAAACCTGTGGACAAAACCAAGGATGCTATAGCCACTAGGACAGTTGAAACCAAAATCACCCCCAAAGCAAAGGCTGAAGAAGCTGAACAAGATGAGTTTACAAGGGTAGCACAACAAAACAATATTAAGAGTAGAAAATTTAGGAATTTGGACGGGGTAGCCGACGGTTACTATGTTGTAGCCAATGTCTATAAGGGCGAAAAATATCTTAATAAGTTTGTAACGGAACTTGCCAATGAAGGAGTAAGGGCAGACTATTTCGAAAATTCCAACAATGGACTTAAATATGTATATCTAGAAAGGTATGATACCTGGCAGGAGGCATTGGCCGCCCATAAATCCAACATCAATGGAACCTATTCCAAGGATATGTGGATTATGAATGTGGACAACACCCGTTATACGGACGCTGATAAGGCCTATGTACAAAACGTAAACAAAATCAAGGAAAAATCATCACAATATGCTTTGGACAAACTTCAGAAAAATGTTGTGGTTAAAGACAATGTAACCTCCAATGATCCTACGGCGAAAGTGTACAAAATAAATGGTCTTGGAACCGGATATTATATTATTGCCAATGTATTCGCCAGTGCCAACAATGCCAATAGATTTGTAAAAATGTTAAATGCCCAAGGACTAAGTGCCAGTTATTTCATTAACCCTGAAAATAACTATAGATATGTATATCTTAAGAGGCACGAATCCTGGAACAATGCCTTGGTTTCCTATTACTCCAAGATCAACGATACTTACAACGATAAAATGTGGATCATGCGGGTAACGCCAAATCAAATGACATGATCGGGTGGGTCAATATAAAAAATGGAATAACCAATCTATTCAAGTGTATATAATCCTAAACTTAAGATTACAAATTTGATAATCGAAATACCGTTGTGATCAATATTCCTAAAACTTGGCCTAAAAGTGGGAAAAACAATAAAATGGGGCATTATTGCGAATAACCAAACAAGAGTATCAACCTTACTATAATACTGATAAATGCTATATTCATTGGTTCCATAATAATCATAAAGCCAAAGAGCCAATTGAACTAGGTCACTCAA
>TARA_R110001592_G_scaffold230140_4_pt1 | contig 10692 bp, 9 predicted proteins | sample TARA_R110001592 | Tara Oceans TARA_R110001592 (sample SAMEA4398387) | marine metagenome | biome: Polar Biome; feature: [SRF] surface water layer (ENVO:00010504); material: water (ENVO:00002006), including particulate matter (ENVO:01000060) such as... | depth 5 m | reverse complement strand
GAAAACTTCAAGAGGGAAATACTGTTCTACTGCAAGTCAAAATCAGAGCTGTCATACGTGGAGGCACGTGAACAGTTCTCACGTAAGGTTCTGGAAACCAAGGATTACTACAACGGTCACATCCGTGTGCGAGTACACGGCAAGGGAATCCTAAAGTCGTAAAAAAACCCCCAACTAAAATAGCCGAGGGTTCTAAACTTTAAATGTTAAAGAAAATTACGCCGCTGTCTTTGCCGCGTTCTTTACTTCTTGGATTTCTTTTCTTCTCGCTTTGATCAGCTTTGATAGTTCTGCTAATGCTTTTCTGGCTCTAGTTGCCGAAGCTTTAACACCCTTATCAACGAACTTACCATTCTCTTCTGAATAAGTTTGTATTGCTGTCATGATCGAGTCATGTGTTTCTTGTGACATATTTGTCCTTCCTTTGTTGTTCGTACGATAACATTAATTAACGTTAGTGTTATTAAAGCACGTAAGAAGTGGTTCTGTCAACATAAAAATTAAACAATTATGTCAACATCATTGGCGTAATTGGTAAAACCATTTTCTTTGACCACCTTCAGCACGGAATTCACCCTGCTTACCAATTCATCTTTGTGTGAGATTAAGAATATATTCTTTTTCTGTGTCCTGCTCATGTCTTTTAACACAGCCATTGAGCTTTCAACACCTGATATATCCATACCGGCATCTACAAGTTCGTCAATGAACAGCAAGTTGATCTGTTGATAAAGGCTTTCCCACACATCTCTAAATGCCCAACTTAGACTTAATATTAGCCTGTTCCTTTCACCCCTACTTAAATTGTCAAAATCAAGTTCTCTGCCCAGTTCCTCAATACGCACACTTAGGTCTGATTGGAAAGTAACTGTGTGTGGCAGTTTTACTTTGCCTAAGAAGTATGCCAGCCTTTGGTTCAAGTATGTCAAGTTTTGTTCTATGATCCTTGTTCTTATAAATGAATCTTTTGCTGTCAGTAGTTTGTACAAGAAGTCTTGGTGTCTGTGCAGATCTTCTAATTCGTTTGCCTTCTCATAATCTATTTTTTGTATTGCTTTGTTTTGCATCTCTTCGATCTGCTCTGCATATACATCGTCTTTCTTTTCAGTATGTTCCAACTGCCTTTTTAGATCTTTCAATGATCCTTTGTGATCATGTGCTTCATCTATTGAATCATAATACGTGTCAGGTATGTTGCCCAAATCACCAATTTCATCGATGCCCTGTTGTATCTTTGTGAGATCACTTTTCAGTTTTGTTACATAGTCTGTGGATTCGGTCAGTTGTTCACGTAGTTTGCTTACTAGATGTTCATGTTTATCTCCTTGCAGTGATTGTTCACAGGTAGGACATCTTTCCTGTTCTGAATATTTTAAGTCCTGTTCAGTTTTTGTCACTGTGCTTTCTGCTTTGGTAAGCGAGTCATCGTGATATGCTTTTTCTTTCTGTAGGTTTCTCAACGCAGTCTGCATCTCGTTGTGTTTTTGCAGACGTTTGTGAGAGTCCAGTTCTGCTTTTATATCTACTTTTTCTAATTCGGTTATTGCTTCTGTAAAACTTTTTATATCTTGTGCTTTTTGTTTGGTCCATGCATTTGATCTTATTTTTAAACTTTCCATGGATTCTTGTATTTTTGAATTAGACACAACTTTGGCATCTATCGTTAATTTTTCTTCGGTCAGCAACTGTTTAGTCGCCTTTTGTTTTTCTCGTAGCAGATCTGCTTTTTGCGAAAGTAACGTAATACCAAGTAGCTGTTCAATGATTTCTCTTTGTTCTGCCTGTTTGGTTGATAGAAACGGTTGTGTATAAGTGTTCAATGCAATTATGTTTTTAAACATGGCATGGGTCATGCCCATTAGTTTGTTTATCTCTACCTGTGTTTCTCGATTCTCTCCTTGTGCTTCGTTGGATTCCATATTCTGTTCTATGTTGTTGGCATAGAATTTGAATACCTGAGGTTTTCTCCCTCTTTCGATTGTGTATTCGATGTTGTTTTTGATAAACTTTACGCTGACTAACATTCCTTTTTCGTTAGTTTTGTTTACAAGATTATCTCTTCTGATGTTTGTAAGTGCTTCTCCAAAGAACACATAAGATAGTGCATTGATGATTGTGGTCTTACCAGTACCATTCCTGGCACCTGCGTCATCGCCGCCTAGATCCATATTTTCACCGATAACCAATACTAGACTCTTGTCGGAGAAGTTGATAGCTTGGACTTGATTGCCCACGCTCATAAAGTTCTTAACTGTCAGCTCTTTAATTATTAGCAATCGTTCTCCTCTTGTTGTTTTTTCCAACGTTTGTATCCTCGTAACCACTCTTCTTGTGTAGGCGGATTCTCAAACATATCTAAGATCTGTTGTCTGCTCATTGTTGGTTCTTCTAATTCACCCTTTAAAACTTTTATCATTTTTTTCTTACTAATTCTTGACATCTAGATCGTTGTAAATCGCTGTTAATATGTTCTTGTCATACACTTCTGAGTCTACACCCTGCAACTGTTTGATAACAATTTGGTCCACGCTGTCAAATTTCTGTACTTCTACAGTTGGTTGTTGTGCGTTGTCCACCTGTTCTGGTATCAGTTGTAGTTCTCTCAATTGGTATTTTTCTATGAATGTTTCCCTCACGAAGTTTGCTTCTTCATATGAAATTTTTATGTCCAGTGTTACCCTCACATACATCTTGGGTTTTAGATACTTGTCTGGATCCTCTAACAGTTCTGAAACTTTTATCGTGATGTATCTTGGCATGTCGGGCCAATTTATAAACTTGGGCTCACCACCCCACTCTAGTATCATCATTCCTCTGTCATCGTCCCAGGCATCTGCATAGTTGTGGGGAAACGCATTGCCCATGTAAGTAACATTCTTCATGTATTGTCTTTTATGGAAGTGTCCTGAGAACACCTTACCACACCCTGCAAAATGATCTGTTTGTATGCCGCCTACATCGGGCATCTCGACCATTGCATTCATTTTGAAGTAAGGCAGTTCGAAATGTCCAAACACGTACTTCTGTTTCATTTTTTGAATCTTTTTATATTCGTCCTCTACAATCCATGGGATAATTGCAACGTCATCTTCGACCAACCACTCATTCACGATGTGTATGTTTGGTATGTTCCTGATGTATTCCATTGAATTAATTTCTCTTTTATCTCTGTAATATAGATCATGGTTTCCCATTATTACATAAACTTTTTCGAATGCCGCACCTAATTTTTCTATGTTTGACACGGTGTAGTTCATTGTGGAAACGTTTGTTGCTGATCTATGATGATGCCAGTCACCTAGGAATATGCAAGTCTCACAGTTTTGTGCTTTGGCCTGTTCTATGAACCACTGCACGAACGACTCACAGTCATCATTGTGTATACGACTGTTGCCCTTAAGGCCAAAATGTATGTCCGTGAAGCAGGCCACTTTATTAAAGAATGCCATTGTCTACCATTTCTTTTTTACGATTGGTTTGTGATTTGTCAAATCAACTTTTTTACTATTAACAGTGTCAAAGTCTCCTGATTCAATTTTACCTTTTTTCTTCAACACTTTATTTAATTTTGCGATACCGGTTTTATTGACCTGCATAACATCACCATGCACAGTCTTCATTTTCTTTTTGTAAGATACAGCGTTTGTGTCGTTCTCGTTCTGCCTTGTGAATGATGGCATCATGCCGTTGTATTCCAACAGGTCGTCTCTGATGGCTTGATTTTTCTTTTCTATGTTTAAAATTCTAGTGAACGAATTTGTGATTGCCGCAGTGTAGTATGCAAACGGATTATCGGATTTTGATTCATCGAACTGCAGGCCAATCTGACTCAACTGCATAAGTGCTTGGGATTGCATTTCATCATTGTAGGTGTATCCTCTCCAGTTTGCCCTTGTGCCATATCTCTCACACAACTTCATGTACATCATGGCCAACTGATTGGTCATCTTGCCATGATCGGCAGAGAAGTGACCATTATCCATACCACCGACCCAGTGTGACTTGCCCATACATATCAGTTTGTCTTTGCTATCAAATTTGTAGTGTTGGAACGGAGGGAAGTTAACTTTCGCATGATGGTCTGCTGTGCTTTTGGGATTCTTCTTTCTTTGGTCGTCCATGGGTATGTGATCAAACATCATGACCCTGAAAGTCAGATCAGTTTTTGCGATCTTCCTGGGACTCACCGTGTAGTCTGCTAATTTTATCTTCTTCATGCCTGCTTCCTTGGCCTGTTCCCATGCTTCCTGTGTCAATCTCTTGGCCTTGGCCTTACGTGCCTGTGCCACTGCACTTGCATTGACTTTCTTCAAGTTTGGTACTATTAGGTCATACTGTGCATCTTCGGGCGAGATGTACGAGCAGTATGTGTTCTTGCTGGCATGTATTTGTGCCAATAGATCTCTGTTGTTTAGGTACTTTACTCTCTTCATAAATCCTTTACTTTATATTGTTGAGATTGACCACAAACAGGTCTGTTGAATCGTGCCGTATGGTGAATTAAGTGCGCCTAAAATTATGCCTATAAATATAGTTTAAGTATACGAAATTTTACAAGGGAAAGCAACCATTATAATGGCATTTGGAGAAATAGGTAAGATAGTAAAGAACGTGGGATCTGGGATATTCAACAGAACACTAGGAAGGCTCACGGGCGCCGGTATATCGTCTGACAGCAGAATAGTACAGGCCCGGGCAAAATGGTCAGGACGTTCGGACAAGACAGACTGGCGTGTTAGATTGCAAGTACCAGATGGACCGTTAACCAAGTTTTTTGACTTCAACAATAATCCATTGATGCAACCATTGGCGCCATCGCAGGGTATTTTTTGGCCGTTGACTCCGTCCATGACTATACAGCATTCAGCGAACTACAACGCTATGGATCAGATCCACAGCAACTTTCCACACCAGGCATACCAGAACTCACAGGTTGATTCTATAAACATAATTGGAGAATACCCCGTGCAGAATGCCGAGGACGCCAAGCACTGGGTGGCCACAGTAAATTTCCTAAGGACAGCGACCAAGATGTTCTTTGGTAATGACGATGGTGATGGACTCAAAGGTAATCCACCACCAATTTTACATCTTTCAGGTTACGGCGATCACATGTACAACAGAGTGCCTGTGGTTGTCAACACCTACAACCTTGAACTGAGACAGGGGATAGATTACATTTCTACAAAACAAAGCAACACACCCTACAGAGAACTAAATGGACCAGATGCTGGTTTTGACTTGTCTGCTGAACAAGGTGAATCACAGACCTGGGCGCCGACACTGTCAAACATATCAGTGCTGGTAACTCCAATATACAGCAGAGATTCTATTAAGAACTTCTCAATGAAGAAATTCGTTAATGGAGAACTTAACGGCAAAGGCAACGAAGTAGGATTTATCTAATGGCCAATTACTCTAACACTTCACCTTATTTCAACACAAGAGAGGTTGCAGACTATCTGGACATCTTGTCACCACGAACAATCACAGCGGAAGATGATGATCAGAGTTACACCATAGAGAGGACATATGCATACAGACCGGATTTGCTGTCCTATGACTTGTATGGTACACCTAGACTTTGGTGGGTCTTCGCACAGCGTAATCCAAACCAGATAGAGGATCCCATATACGACTTCAAGCCAGGAGTGACTGTTCAACTTCCAAAGAAAGAGAACCTACTCAAAGACCTGGGGATATAACCTATGGCATACAATTTTCATAGTGATTACAAGGCGGACAACGTCAACACCGAGAAAAAGACAATAAAGAAAAATCGCGAATACGTTGTCAACGTGTCGGATCCTAACATACTAAATGATTTTGCGTCGTACAACGCACTTTTCACACTGAGTGCATTGACGGCCGGAGAAGCAAAAGATACAACTATTATTGCATCGCGAAAACCCCATGATGTCATTGCCAGGAGTGCGGGCATTGGCCCTAGCAGTGCGTCCGAATCAAACAGTTACGACGAGGCAGGTTTAGACATTGGCCCGATCGATCAAATTTTAAACAAAGCGGGTAACCAAAAATTAAAGGCGGCCGTAAAGGAAAGTCAAAAAACTCTTGCACAGAACAGAGACATCTTTATCAAGAACGTTACAATTGACGCACTGCCATCGTTGAATTCTAAAAGGCGTGTGACATCTGTAACTAACATTACGATGGAGTTAGTAGAGCCGGCGGGTATAACACTGTTGGAGAGGATACGTGGTGCCGCTGTGAATAGCGGTAACTTGGATCACATAGACGCACCTTTCCTTCTTACAATAGAGTTCAAGGGGTTTGACGAACAGGGCCGTATTGCCAGCGAGCAGATGGCTAAGACAACAAAACGGTTTGTGCCAATAAAGATAATAGACATGCAGTTAGATGTAACGGCGGCCGGAACTGTGTATAGCCTGAAGGCAATCCCATGGGGAGAGTTTGGCTTTGTTGACACATATAACTCATTGAGGACATCTGGAAATTTGTTCCCACAAGGTGGCACAATCAGAGACGCCGCTGTGGCACTAGAGAGGTTGATGAACAAACAGAATCAGGACGAGAAAGGCCAGCAGGCAGAGAAACCTGACATTTATCGTATAGTGATAGATCCAGCGATCAAGGTAAGTCAGAAGATTAACATAAAAACTCTACAAGAGATAGGAATGACCACAACAGCAGTGGCCTCTGGTGAGGAGCCAGTTGAGTATATGAGGTTGGTGCCGGGCATGGTTTTGTCGAAAATTCTAGAGGAACTGATGAAGGGACACGAGGAGTACTCGGATAAGGCCTATGAGGAGTTTAGGGAAAGGTGTTCCACCGGACTCGGAGCCATACAGGAACGTGAAGGACCCCAGGGCGTGTATAATAACGCGAAAAATTTCTATCTCGACTACTTCCACGTCAGGAGCAAAATTGACCTTACCGGTGAGTTTGACTCGATACGTGCCAAATCACAGAAACAGATAACCTATTACGTGGAACCATACAAGGTGCATGCCTATTCACTGGCCCTACCAGGGGTTAGCACAGGCGATAATTTCAAGAGCTTTGTGTTCAAAACTTACGATTATATATTCACAGGCAACAACATCAACATTTTAGATCTCAACATCAACTACAGGGTGGCCTACTTCCAGAGCAGGCTTAAGGACTTTGAGAGTGGAGACACAAAGAAAACGACCATCGATAATGTAAAGGTAAAGAAAACCGGAGTCACGACAGCCAAGGACATATTCTGCGATCCCGATTTCTTACTTCAGTCGGAGCCAGGCATTGCCAAGTCGGAAGGTACTGGTAGGACAGGAGGGGGTTCTCCTCAGTTGGACTCATTCCTGGATGCACTTACTAATCCATTGGCGGACATGGTAAACATAAAAATGGAGATACTGGGAGATCCCGCATGGATCAGCCAGTCACAGTTCATCCCAATGACCACCACGGGTCTGTTCGCAGACGTTGGTGTTTACCAAGATCCAAGCAAGGACTTCTGGAGGGGAAACCGGGATGCCATATGGAACCAAACACTGCGTTGTTATAACTCAGACGTTGCACAGCCAATAATCATGTTGAACTTCCGTATGCCAACAGACATAAATGACAAGACAGGGGTCTATGAACTGCAAAGTAGCCAGTCAGCGGAATTCAGTGGACTTTACAGGGTTATACAGGTAGAGAACAATTTCTCGGATGGGAAGTTTACCAATGTGTTACATCTGACAAGGTTCAACAACCAAGGTGTCTGTGTGTCTGACCCAGTGCCAACAGCGGCGGTGGTGGACAGGGCCGGCGGCATTACCGAGATAGTCACGGCTGACCAAGCCAGGGCCATACTCAAACATCCATTCGCTGATGCAAAGGTTGATTTAAATAGCGTGAAGAGAGAGTTCACAGATCTCTCTAATAAAATTAAAGGAATGATAACTTAATGGCAATAGCAGATCATATAAAAGGACATGTATCAGTACCACATAAATCCAATGACACGTCATGGACTATACAGAATGCAGGTCCTTACTTGGGAATTGTAAAAAGTAACCAGGACCCCACAAGGATGGGAAGACTGGGTGTACACATACCAAGCCTGAATAAAACCACTGATCCTGGTGAGACCCAACTTTTCACGTGTGAATATCTCGCACCTTTCTATGGGGCCAAGGGCGACAGGTACGCCAAGGGAGCAGGCATCGGTTATGAAGATTCACAGCACTCATATGGCATGTGGATGGTACCGCCTGATCTAGAGACAAAAGTATTGGTCATATTCGCAGAAGGAAAAGCTGAGCAGGCATATTGGATGGGTTGTGTGCAGGAGCCATACACTAATCACATGACACCGGGCATAGCGTCCAGCAAAAATACTAATGATGCATTGGACGGAACTTTCGAAGGCCCTGATGCAGGAAGCCAACCAGACAAACAATCATTATACGGATCAACTAATGTGCCATCGGGCGAATTGAACAGGAACAGGCAAGGTGCTTTGAAAAACGGCAACTACGATTCAATACCCAAACCCATACACCCATTCGCTGAGACTTTATTGAAACAAGGATTGAGTGCGGACGACATCAGGGGAAACACCTCCAGTTCAGCACGTAGGGAGACACCAAGCCAGGTGTTTGGTATAAGCACCCCAGGCAGGAAAGACACCAGTACGACAAAAGAGGATATCGGCACAAAGGATTCAACTTTGAAAGATTACATCACAAGAAAGACAGGACACACGTTCGTCATGGACGACGGTGCAGTCGACGGAACTAACCAACTCACAAGATTGAGGACGGCATCGGGACATCAATTATTGATGCACGACACCGAGGGCGTGGTATACATAGCCAATGGTTCAGGCAACGCCTACATAGAGATGCGAAAGAACGGTAGTATCGATGTGTATTCGGGGGAATTGGGAGGAATAAACTTGAGGACGGAAGGTGATTTCAACCTGCACTCGGACTCCAACATCAACATGCACGCCAACGGTCAGATCAGGATGAGTTCTGCTAAGGAGATGATACAGACTGCTGATGTCCTACTTACGATGGGAGAAAGAGCAGTTTTCAATAGTTCGCCAAAAGGGTCAATAAGGACTTTTGCCAGGGACGGAATTACCTCTGACACCACAGGTAGTCAGTTACATGGGTCCAGAGGTGGATCAATACACTTAGCGGCATCAGGAGGAGGCCCAGCTGGACGTTTCGGCGGACAGATACATTTCAACTCAACCAGCCCAAGCAAGGACTGGGGACCAAGCTGGATGTCAAGGGAAGAGCTTCAAATGCCTTTGCGTGAAGAGGGTGACGTTGATTTGGCATACAAGGGGGCAAAACCTTTGAAGGCATTCACTAGGAAGACCAAAACAACAGTACACAAATTTGTAACACACGAGCCCATGTTCAGGGCCAGCGGGATAAACAGCGACGACATAATACCCGTAGACGCCGACGACAAGAAACAACATAACAGATTAGTCAACACGCCAGGAAGTACTGAGTCTGTGAATGCGAGAAATAGATTGTCTGAGAACCTGGCGATACGTAACGCTCAGTACCAGGCAGATGCCCTGAAATGGGTCCAACAAAAAATGGGAGACAGCACCAACGCCGTCAAGGCCAAGCAGTTGTTGACCGAGTTCGGTACCATATACAACGATATCTACGGCATCACGGATAATTTAAATCTGCCGTTCGACATCAAGGATAGTATTTCAGAGAAGTTCAAGGGGTTGGATTTTGATTTACCGAAGGATCTTACTAGCACCCTTACATCACAGGTGGTAGAGGCTTTCACGGGCAAGAGCAATGAACTGTTCAAGGACAACGTGTTCGTCAACAGTGCGGGTGAACTATTCACTTTGGGCAATGAAACGGTTTCAGGCATAACCGGCAACATAGACCTACTCAACAAAAGTCTTAATTCTGTGCAAGGCCTAACCAAGAACCTGTCCTCAGGCAATATTCCTGCAACGATTTCTAATCTACAGAGCATCAGCCAGACCTACACCAGTGTGGTGGGAGGCCAGATAGTGGGTATGAACCAGGTCAAGAGCCTGGCCAGCAAGGTGGGACTTTTCAACGCTAGGGACGCCGCAAGGGGAGGCCAGACCTTCCTTGAGAACGTGGGTGTGAATTTATCAAACAAGATAGGAAACATAGGTGGGGCGGTACGAGGGTTCTTCGAAGGTTTCAAGTGGAGCGATAGGAGATTGAAGGAAGATATAAAATTAGTTGGCAAGTCGCCATCAGGCATCAACATATATTCGTTTAAATACAAACACACCGATGGAACATACGAGGGCGTGATGGCCCAGGAAGTGCCATGGGCGAGAACAATTACAGACACAGGATTCTATGCAGTGGACTATCATAAAACTGATGTAGAATTTAGGAGATTGAATTAGATGGCATACGGAGATTCAGGATCAGGAGATCTATCAAAAAAGCAGGTCACATTTAAGGGTTTCAGTTCACGTGCGGACAAGCAGAACTTCAAACTGTACGACTTCGAGGTTGCCAAGCAGGATCTGATCAATAGATTAAGTGTGCGTAAGGGCGAGAGGGTTGAAAACCCAGAGTTTGGCACAATCATATACGACGCCATATTTGAACCGTTCACAGAAGATCTAAAGAATGCAATCATAGAGGATATCACAGCAAACTTGAATGCAGATCCTCGACTTGCGACAGAAGATATAATAGTGCA
>TARA_R110001592_G_scaffold66394_4_pt1 | contig 10694 bp, 7 predicted proteins | sample TARA_R110001592 | Tara Oceans TARA_R110001592 (sample SAMEA4398387) | marine metagenome | biome: Polar Biome; feature: [SRF] surface water layer (ENVO:00010504); material: water (ENVO:00002006), including particulate matter (ENVO:01000060) such as... | depth 5 m | reverse complement strand
TTGACGTCCATAGTGCCGCGATCAGGTAAGCCATCGCCATTAGCATCGATGCCGTATAGTTGCGCGCCAGCAGAGTTCCTGGCTAAGAAGGGATTGCCCGGCTGCTCGCCACGAATCGCACCTAGTTCAGCGATGCGTGAGTTACCAGGGTTAGAGGTTGAGGTGTAGGACACTTCGTGCAGGCGTGAACTGAATGCTTGGAAACGTAGGGTTAGGTCATCGCTGGCCTCCCAAGTGGCGTTGACGAACACAGAAGCGGTATCCGTTGGCTCACGGTAGCTACGTGTATCGCCGTAGTCGAAGTAGCAGGTGCTGCCAACTAGCATACCGTAAGGGTTGTTGGCCTTATCTACTTCATAGGACTGGCGATCAGCCGCTGGTGCACAATTCGGATCTGGTCGATTGGCAGAGGCGCCTGTGTACTGGCCACTGGCATCACGCACAGGTGCCACCCAGTTGCCTGGTGAGTTAGAAGAATAATTCAAACCAGCTTGCGCCAGATCGGGACGCTCGTCCCAGCCTAGTCGGCTGTTCGTTTTAAATTGGCCTGCTAGTACCACGTCGATATCACCGACATCGCCACCCCATAAGAATTGAGCGGATTGCTCGTCGTAGTCGCCACGCGAATCTTGTTCGCCGTAGACTTCAACCTTGGCGCCGTCATAGGAGGCGTAGGGAACGAAGTTAACCACGCCGGCCACCGCTTCGTTTCCGTAAAGGGCCGCTGCACCGTCAGCTACGATGTCGATACGCTGAATGGCGATGGTAGGTAGCATCGCGTTCACATTGCTATTAACTATGCGTTTGCCGTCAAGCAGCGTCAGTGTGGATCGAGACCCTAGGCCGCGCAAGTCAATGCTCGAGGTGCGTGAACTAGTGCCTTGGATGGTGTTCGTAATTGAGGATGAAGGTCCACCAACAAACGACATGTTTTGGATGACTTCACCAAGGTTCAGAGTGCCTTCATCTTTCAAGTCATCGGCACTTAGTTGGGTAATTTGGGAGGCCTGAGTAAAGCCTTCAGAGCGACGAATATAGGAGCCGGTTACGACGACTTCTTCGACCTCTGGTTCTTGAGCAAAGCTAGAGGAGGCGAGTGGAATTAGTGACATTGATATGGCGGCGCACAGCAAGCTGCGCTGATAAGGAATAGATCTTCGCATCATTCTCTCCGTGTTTTATGATTATTTGTATAGCTTAATATTTTTATTTTTAACAAATACAACAAGTTAGAGTTCACAAGCGGCGCGGTATATGGGTCCGACCTACTTGACTAACTAAGCTTGTTAAAGAGAAGAATTGGAACGATTTAGTCGTGGTAAACTAAATTAGCATTCCAGTTCGATAGCGCGAGTTTTTGACTCGATTATTACCATATCAAAACTAATTGTTACAGGGAAGTGATAAAATGTTGCAATTGCTCACTCATTGGCATGAGTAAGGAATAAGGAATATGGGTGATCTTTCAGGCTATAATTCAATAAAATCAAATGCTTGGCTTAAACATACCCGACTTTTTAGTGGGTATATTGGGTCTAAATAAGGTGGAATGACTAGGAATATTCTTATAAAAATATTTAGATGCCAATAGATAGTCGTGGACAGAGGAATTCGTAATTTACTAATAGGAGAGCGGCCCATGCGTATGAAACAGTTACTGACAAGCTTATTTTTTGCGTTCGCAGCCTTCGCTGTGAGTGCACAGGAACCGATAGTTATAGAGGACCTTAGCCCTGCCCAGCTGCGAGCGGAGATCAAGAAGGTACAAAGCGAATTCTATCGAGTATTCAATGCAGCGAACGCTGACAGCAAAATGCAGATCGTTTGCCATGAATATCTGCCGACGGGTTCAAACATAAAGCGCGAGGCGTGCGAACCTCAATTTGTGATCGACCGCCGCGCAGGCAATGCCGCAGATTCACAATTTCAAGTCGATGAGCTACTTAGTTCCGCAGCACTGCAGCAAGAGTTGTCAGCAGAATTTGCGCAGCTTACGGCGGCAATGAACAAACTGGCTTCCGAGAACCAATATTTTAAAGAGCTGAACTCGGTGCTGACAATGTTGCGCGAGCGCCTAGAAGAGATTACTTGATACGCGCAAAAGCCTGCTCTTAGCGTCCTTTGTCAGCAATTTCTTTCTCTTAAGAGTTTGCGGCATACTTACGCTTTTGCGAAAAATTGTGAATTCTAGTTGCCGACCTATTTCGAACTGGGCACCCCAGAGTTGGGGGTTTGGCGCAACACCATAAGGAGTTAAGCTGTGCCAAAATCAAGTCCAGATCTACCTCCGCAAAACATCTTGCGCACCGGCGCCCGCACTAGCGGGCGCAATGTAGATCAAGGAGCGCAGTTTTCAGTGAAGCACGGCCTAATAGTAGAAGATTTGCCCGATGCACGGGATTGGCTTATCGCGGTCATGTCCGAGGCATTTCCTAGCATTCAAATCGAGACGGCTGGCAGTCTTGCCGCTGGGCGTGAGCGCATTGCTGCACAAACACCAGATGTGGCATTAATTGACATTGGCTTGCCAGATGGCTCAGGTATCGACTTGATTGGGGAATTGAACCGTGACCACCCCCAAATAATGTCGATTGTAACGAGCGTATTCGACGACGATACACATCTTTTTGCAGCTTTAGGAGCGGGTGCCTCAGGCTATCTGCTGAAGGACCAGAGTCGCGACGATCTTACCGAAATGTTGCAGCGCATCGCTCAAGGGCAGCCCCCCTTATCTCCTGCTATTGCGCGTCGATTGCTTGGGTTTTTTGGTCCTAAAGAAGATATTGATGATACTCATCTCACGAGTCGTGAACGCGATGTATTAGCGCTCATAGCCAAGGGCTATACCACGGCAAAGGTGGCGGAATATCTCAATATTACTCGCAATACCGCATCGGGTTATGTGAAGGTTATCTATCGCAAACTTAATATTTCTAGTCGAGCCGAGGCAGCTCTTGAGGCTTCGCGCCGTGGCATAGTTTCCGCTAACGCCATCTAAGCGTACCTCCTAAATTGAGTTCGCTTGACAAAAATTCCAGAATGCACACTAATCAGCCCCTAGGCCTTAATCTTTTTGCCTTTGGGAGATTTATAGTGAATATGCGTCATCGTTTGACCCTGCTTCTCTCTGCCATGTTGATCAGCACGCTACCAGCTTATGGGGCAGAGTCCGATTGGACTGCTATCAATGAGGAAACTCTCGAGCATTTTCAGGCGATGGTGAGATTAGACACCGCCGACCCACCCGGGCGCGAAATCGACTTAACACACTACATCACCGCTATCCTAGACGCAGAAGGGATTGAGTATGATGTGTTTGCGCTGGAGGAGAATCGACCCAATATTGTGGCTAGACTGCGTGGTAATGGCAGCAAGCGACCGTTGCTGTTGATGGCTCATCAGGACACTGTAAATGTTGATGCGACTAAGTGGACCTTCCCGCCCCACAGCGCAGCCCGTGATGGTGGTTGGATCTATGGTCGCGGTACGGTAGATGATAAGGACAATCTGGTTGCGGCATTGATGACAATGGTGCTTCTGAAGCGCCAGAATGTCGAACTCGACCGAGATGTAATCTTACTCGCCGAGTCTGGTGAGGAAGGCTCTACTCAGATCGGCATTCAGTTCATGGTAAATGAGCATTTCGACTCGATAGAGGCGGAGTACTGTCTAGCAGAGGGCGCGAGTGTTGTAAGACAGAACGGGGAGGTCTTCTATGCTTCAGTGCAGACCGTGGAGAAGCTACCGCGTGCCATGACGCTGACGAGTAACGGCATCGCGGGGCACGGCTCGGTGCCCCTGCAGAGCAACGCGATCGTATCTCTGTCGCGAGCGGTGGCGACTATAGCTGATTGGCAGCCGCCTATTCGCTTGAGCGATACTACGACCTCCTATTTCTCTAAGCTCGCTGGGATATCGGAGCCCGAAGCCGCGGCGCGCTATCGTGCCCTGCTTAACCCAAACTCAGCAGCAGGAATAGAGGCGATCAACTATATGAAACAGTATGAGCCGCGTAATGCCGCTGTGCTGTTTAGCACTATCTCTCCGAATATAGTCGATGGCGGCTACAGGGTGAATGTGATCCCTTCGGACGCGAGCGCGACTCTTGATGTACGACTACTGCCTGATGAAGATGCTCCACAATTTTTGGAGCTCGTACGTGCAGCAATTGGCGACCCGGCAGTGAATGTACAGTGGGCTGCACGTAACGAGCGGCCTGGGGCCTCTACGTCTTTAGATACTGAGGCTTACCGCACAATCGAAGCGGTATATGGTGAGTTATACAACGCCCCTGTGTTACCTGTTATGAGCACGGGTGCTACCGACATGGCTTACCTGCGGGCGAATGGAGTTCAATGCTATGGCGTGGGTCCAGGCATCGACGCAGAGGATGGGCCGCTTGGGTTTGGCGCACATAGCGATCAGGAGCGTATCATCGAGAGCGAGTTGTATCGATTCGTTCAAGCCCATTACGAAATTGTGCAGCGGCTAGCGTCCGCTGAGTAGTTTTGAAATTAATTGGAGTAGGCTATGTCGGGTCAGTACCCAGATCGCATCAGGCAGTTGCCTTTATTCGACGGACGTTTCGATGCCCATAAGCTAGCGGCACAGGGGGCGGATGTCTTATTTGCCTCCTACCCTGCCGGCACCTCAATTCCAGCGCACAGCCATGACAGCGATAACTATGGTGTAATAACACGCGGAGAACTGATACTAACTAAGAGCGGCGTGACACAGCGCTTCGGAGTTGGCGATTGGTATCACGTATCTGCTTTCGAAGAACATGAAGCTCGCTTCGACGTTGCTACAGATGAGATCGAATTTTGGTTTGTTGTAGATTAATAGTTCGGTGAGGTATTCGAGTTGCGCACACTCTGCGGGACGATAGGTACTTGCAGAAGCAATAACTTTTCGGAGCAGTTTAGTGAAGCGTGCATCACGCGTAAGCGCTTCTGCAAGACAGGCAGTACTGCAAACTGGCTAAAGGCACTATCCTCTTCAGTGGCATGTGTTACGGCGATAGTTAATGAAGAGTCTGCAGCACTCCAATTCATATCAACGCGCAGATGTGAAACATTCTGTAAGCGAAGACAGGCTCCAATAAGTTCTCGCTTCAACATGCGTAGACCGAGTGTCATGGTGCTATGACACTCTACCTCATCAAGTGAGCTGTCTAGGTCCCAGTCTATATCCTTGCCCAATGCCTGCGCTCGATTGAATTGCTCAGCTAGGCTATCTGCTAAGACGGCAGACAAAGATTGCGAAGATGTGAGCACGCGGCTGACGATATCGCGTAAGTCCTGCAGCGCTGTGCGGGCAAGGTCTTGAGCATCGCCCTTCTCGCTTTGGTAAACCAAAGACAATAGCCGAGCACCCAAATCGTCATGGAGGTCGCGGTACACTAGCTCGCGCTCTGCCTCTACCCTCTGTTCTCTTTCCAATCGTTCCTGCTCCAAGTAAAGCTGTCTAATGCGTAGTTCACTTTCCTCTAGTCGACCTTGTAACACAGCGTTCGCGAGGTTCAGCTCGCGTGCCGCGCTTAGGAATACACGCAAGCCGTTCCATGCGAGAATTAAAAGCATAATTGGCTGTGTGATATAGGACAGAGGGGTGTCCCAGCGCCAGCGTTCGGTATTGCTGCCAGCAAATAGCGTTACATCATGAAGTGCAGCGAGCAACATAATGGCGAGGCCGAGCACCACCCAATAGAACCCAGCACTATGCCGATGTGGGCTACCTAGCAAACGTACAATGAGGAAAATAAACAGTAACTGGCAAAGGACCTGGCCTGCGTTGCCTATGGTCACTACCAATGGATTTGGCACTAGGGCGAGAGTGATTGCATGGCTCAAAGGAATAAGCGCTAAGAGATCTAGGCGTAGGTTTTTGCCACCGAGATAGAAGCGATCGATGAAGGCGAGTAATGCTGTCGCGCCAGCGACTACTGCCCAGTGGATTATTCTTAAACCAAAGAATTCTCCTACTGGGATTGTTGGCAGAATTATATAGAGCAATGGCAGCGACCATACGGCGCTCATTAGCGTAAGTAGGAGCCAGCTGCGCTGACGCATCTTTATCCAAATAAAAAGGCTGAGTAAACCAGTAAAAAGTAGCGCAGCGAGACTAATCTGAACAAGTGTAATCTGAACAAAGAAACTAATGCGGTACCAAGGGGAAAGTGAAGACTCGGTTCCAATAATAACTGGGCTCATCACGCCGTATGCTGGTTCAGCAAGAAGCCTGATGTAGAGGAAGCGCGGTGAAGTCGTTTTGGCAAGCGCATCGCGCATCGACAATAATATCGGTCTATTCCAATTTCGTTGCATTCTTAACTCGATAGGATCGGATACAGGGCCACCGCTACCGATGAACTGCTCGTCGAGCCAAATCTCCACATTCAATATATGGCGCAACATTAGTATTTGATCCCACTGCCGGTTTTGTAGGTCTGCCGGTAGCGCAATTCGATACCATGCGCTTCGGGTGTCTTTTGGGTGTTCGGGATCTATAGACCATGCACGTGGTAGAAAGGTTTGGCGCCACTGCTGTGGCTCCAATGGTGGCGTGGCTGAGTCCGCGATTAACACCTCTGCCTCGGTTATGAATTCGTAGTCAGCGAAACTGGGTAGGCAATAGAAAAGCGTAAGAGATAAAAGTAGCAATCCTAGGAAGCGCGTCATTGAGATTGCTCCGCTAGGAAGGGAAGAGTGAAAAGCAATGACGTACCTGCACCTGTTCGTGTATCGATGGTGACCTGCCCACCTAGCTCTTCGAGTCGTTGTTGCATATTCGCCAATCCACGCCCTCGCGGGCGAGCGGGGTCAATGCCGATGCCATTGTCCTTAACTGTGTAGTGCAAGTCCTGCGACGAGGTTTCGCTTAAGCAAAAACTTATTGCGACTTCGCTCGCTTGGGCATGCTTAAAGAGATTGCTAATTGCTTCTCTTAGGGTGCGTGTTAACGCTGACTCCTGTCTGGCATTCAGAGTGAATGTTTCTAGTTCTGGCGCAACTTGCCAAGAGAGCTGTAAGTTCACTTGCTCGCAACGGGTCTGAATCTCAGCAAACGCATCGGCAAGTATGTGGTGAACAGACCGATGTTGCTCCGGTTGCAGTTTCTGAGTATCGCGTAATTCCGCAAGAGCCGCACGGGCAAGATCCGCAGTCTCCGGTGCAGGTGCCCGATAGATTAATTGCAGGAGCTTGTCGCTTATATCCTCATGAATCGATTTATAGATATTACGTCGCTCACGCAACGCTGCCGTGTCCACGGCATCCTGGGTAATTAGCCGATAGCGATCTTCAAGCTCCCGTTCGGCTTCCCGCACACGGCTATCCAGTGTGGCATTGAGCACGCTTAGTTGGAGTTGATTGTTGACGTGACGTGTGACCAGAAAATACAACGCCAGAACTACCGCGATCATCTGAGCGAATGGGCTTAGCAAAAGAGTTTGCGCTAACTGCCAATTTAGCAAAATGCCTAGTGTGTCTAACAAGCCACATAGCGCAAGAATAAATACGCCGATAAATAGGCTCATTTTGGGACTACGAACAGTTCGTATGTGCTGTCTTAACCTTAAAGCCGAAGCGAATACAAGCAATCCAAAAGCAGTACTTAGAAGCGCAGTATGTAAGATATCTCCGCCTAAGGCACGTGCTAAGCCGAAACTTATTAGAACCGCCGCCGCTACAGCGCTCAGCCACCGTTGCTGCGTAGATGTTAGATGGGTAAATAGAATACGCGTTAAACAATATAACCAAGTGCTGAGCAAGCAGTCGATAAAGAGTGGAGGCAAGGACTCTGGATAGAGCGCGCTTAGATTACTTGCATTCGCGGTAAGACTAGCACCGAGCAACCAATTGAACTGAGGGACATTACGCTGACTTTGCCACACTAAGTACAAAATAGCGGCAGCGATGAGATTTACCCACATAGCCCATTGAGGCAAAGACTGGAAGAAAAATTCATGCGTGCGTGCAAGTGATAATTGTTGGTAATACTCTTCCTGCAATGGTGTGGCAGCGCTAGCGAGCTCAGCCAATGGAAGAAGCAAGGCTACGCTAGCTTTCCTCAACCAGAGCATTACGCAACGGGGTCCGTGTTGATATCGCTGATAAAAATATTCCAAAAGGCAAGAAAGACTGCTGCAATCAACGGCCCAACTACAAAGCCATTAATGCCGATTAGCGCGATACCTCCCATCGTGGAGAACAACACAATGTAGTCCGGCAGTTTAGTGTCTCGGCCAACTAGGATAGGGCGCAGTACATTGTCGGCAAGGCCGATAATGAGTGCCCCATAGGCAACTAGAATCGAGCCGCTTAACCAGTCACCACTAGCATAGAGATAGATTGACGCAGGCACCCATACCAGAGCTGCGCCTACAGCGGGTATGAGCGATAGGAAGGCCATGACTACAGTCCATAACACAGGGCCCGGTATGTCGAGTATCCAGAAGATAATACCCCCTAGCGCACCTTGTACAAGGGCAACTAGTAAATTGCCTTTAATAGTGGCGCGAGTGACCTCCACGAATTTATTGAACAGTAAGGATCTTCGGGTCTCGCTCAGGGGAACGGCCGCCTTCATCAGGCTTACTAGATGTTCGCCGTCGCGCAGTAAGAAGAATGCAAGGTAAAGCATTAGGGTGAGCTTTACTGTGAAGTTAAGTGTGTTGCGCCCTACGCTTAACGCCTGCTGCGCAAGCAGCTCACTCATGCTGACGGCCGAGCTGGATAAGTACGAACGGATACTGTTGATGTCCACGCCAGTCCGTTCCATCAGGCCTGGCACGAAGGGAATGGCGGAGATTATGCGGTCTATGAACTGCCCGGGCCGAATCTCTTGTGACTGGATCATGCTATAGAGATTCGCGCCTTCTTGGATAAATGCGGAGAGAAGTGCGAGTACGGGTAGTACTACCATGACCGAACAGATCAACAAGGTGAGGAGCGCGGTAAGGTTGCGCCGCTGTCCTAATCTAGGAAGTAAATAGCGTTGCAGCGGCGCGAACAGTATCGCTATTGCTGTGGCCCAGAATATCGCGCTCCAGAAGGGGCGTAGCAACAGTGCGAAGAGTAGAGTTATGACGCCCAAAAAAACTAGGAAGCTGCGCTGCTCTAGCATCTTGCGCATAGTGGCTCTCTCCGAAAAATTGGGCTAAGAAACGGGGTGATCGAACGCTGTCAGAATGCCACAGAGCTCACGTAGTGACTAGTATTCAGTGTTTGTGGCTAAGCATGCGTAGTACCTCGACGATCCGCGGAGGCTGCCCTGTTCGCAGTACACCCTGGCGGAATATCTTGCCCGAAAGCCACAGCACGAGTGCGATAGTTAGCAGTAGGATGATTGTTGTCCCTATCACATCGATCATGGGTGGCTCAGCAGCAGCGCGGTTCATCATGGTGAAGGGGGTGAACAAGGGTATCCACGACATTATTCTAGCGACTGGGCCGTTCGGGTCTTGGGCTATAAAGGTCATGGTGACAAGTGGCACAATCAGAATCATCATCATCGGCATCATCAGACTCTGTGCCTCTTTAAGCGTATTACACAGGCTGCCGATAGCGAGAAAGATGCCGGCGTATAGGGCATAGCCTGCTAAGAAGTAGAAGATGAAATAAGGAATTAGGTCTGAGGAGAGCAGTACATTGAAGAACTGGCTAATCAACTCCGTCTCTGTGCCCGGATAGAGCGCAATAAATAGAAAGAAGGACAGCAACCAAGCGAGAATAGTTGTAATACCACTTAGCCCTATGCCGAACAGCTTGCCCATCATCAACTCTAAGGGTGTGACAGAGGCGAGTAATACCTCGATTATACGGTTCGATTTTTCTTCAATGGTATTGCTAAGCAAGTACTGCACGCTCTGCATTAAAGAGATAAACATAAGATAGACGAAACCAACCGGCGCCCATTGTCTGAATGTATCTGCGACGCTCACCGCCTCCTGGCCTTCCGCCTTGCGTGGGTCCAAACGGCTTAACGGCATTCTGGTGCGTTGCACATTGCGTACTACTTGCACATCCACGCCGCGAGAGACGAACTCATTATTGCGGATTGTATTGTTAATACTGCGCTCAATTGCATTGGGCAAGCGTGTATCGGTGAGGTTGCTGGCCCAATATTGAATTCCGTTGTTCGTCGTGGTTGCCGAAAGCGTTGCGGCGCCGGGGCGCACTATTGCCCCATTCACTTGTGCGGGAATCAAAATCAGTGCGAATAGATTGCTGCTTTGGCCATCCACTACTAGGGCGCGCTCACCCGTGAGCCAAGGTCGCAGTTGTTCGATTATTTGATCGGGGTCTCCATCCGGGTTAACACCTTCGGGTAGCGGAGCTAGCACGAACTGCTCACGGGGAGGCACAAACGCAGGTGCATCTTCGCGAAGATACGGTGTGGCCATCGTAAGCGCGAAATCGAGGCCGCCACTTTCTAACCACTGGTCCAATCCTGCGACCTCATCGACTCCAACATCGTCGATGAACTGGTCGATCTGCGCATTGGCTCGCGCTGGGGTTTGTTCGAGATTGGCAGCGAGACGATACTCGAGCACATAGTCTACGAAGGCTTGCAATATACGTCGCTGTTGTTCCTGGCGAATGGCCGCGTCCACGGCTTCGCCATACTGGCCAGACTGATCGATTAGTAGATAGTGACGAGTGGGCGTGGACTCAGCCAGCATGGTCTGGAAA
>TARA_R110001592_G_scaffold5726_1_pt1 | contig 10705 bp, 8 predicted proteins | sample TARA_R110001592 | Tara Oceans TARA_R110001592 (sample SAMEA4398387) | marine metagenome | biome: Polar Biome; feature: [SRF] surface water layer (ENVO:00010504); material: water (ENVO:00002006), including particulate matter (ENVO:01000060) such as... | depth 5 m | reverse complement strand
CTAGCTATCTTTCTTATACCAAATGTTACAGAGTAATCATACGGAGTTTGTACTAAATCTTCTTGCAATTCCCCAGAAGTAACAGAAAATATTTTTGCATCAGATATAGATGTACCTCCGTTAACTGCTCCATAGATAGTTGAAAACTTTAAATGATTTTTTAAGTTTTGTTTTAAATTAAAATCTTTTAAATAAGTTTGTACATCACTTTGAGCATTACCTAAAAATGATATACAAACTAAACTTATTAAAATTAAAACTCTACTCACAGTGTACTTATTCTATTATTTTTATAATACTATTAATTTGACCCCCTGTAATATCTGCAGGAAGAGCCTTTTCAGTTACTAAATGTAATTCAACAGTTGACTCTTCTTCCATTAATTCAGTTACCATATCCATCTGGTCTCTCCTAGATTTAACTAGCTCTTTATTTTCTGTTTCTAAAACAGCTATCTTACCTTCTGCACCTTCTGCATCTGCATTAGCTATTTCATTTACTTGTTTAGCTAATGCCATAAACTCTTCTGAAGGTTTACCAGCTTCTTCTAAATCTTTTAATTCTGTTTGTAAGATTTTAATGTTCTTGCTAACTGCAAGTCCAAATTTCTTACCTTTTAATTCTTGAACTTGAAATAATCCATTGATTAAATTTACTAGTTCTCCTTTTGTTGCTGTAATTGTTGTCATCGTCTATTATGATTTTGGTTAATTTTAACTATTATTTATCACTAAAAAGTGAATTTTTCTTGCTCCTGCTGCTAATACAGCATCTGAACCATTTTGAAGTAGTATATTAAAACTTCCTCCTGCTATTGTATTAGTATATGCTATTAAACTTGAATCTGCAGTTTCACTACCTTCTGCTAAAGATTGTATTTGTAATAAAATTACAGAATCTGCTTGTACAGTATTATTAGTAACTACAAATTCTTCAAAAGCTCCGGCTGCAAGAGTCTCTGCACTATCTAAAGTAATTATACCTGATGTTGCATGTATAGTAACATCTGTTGCATAATTAGGAGTTCCACTAGTTCCTTGTGTAACTGTTCCACTACCTGCATGTACTATACCTTTTCCTGCAGCTGTAATTACTAAATTACCTGTATCAACTGTTACATTCTGTCCTTCTGCTGCAACTGTTAATCCAGCTGTTGCTGTTCCTGCTGTATATGTTTTTAATTGTATATCCCCATCTGCACTACCAGAAGTATCTCTACCCGCTGTAATAATTACATCTCCCCCTGCAGCACTTCCTGATGCAGTACCAGCAGTTAAATTTAAATTCCCTGCAGCTCCAGATGCACTAGATCCACCTTCAATAGTTACAGCCATACCTACATTAGTACTTATTGTAGCTGTTGGTTTAATTGTTGGTGCAGCATTATTAGTAAATTCAATACTTCCTTTAATATTTAATGCTGATACAAATGCTGCGGTAGGAGTATCTTCTCCTATAAATACTTTACCATCAGTGTTAATATTAATACCTTCAGCAGTTCCATTACCACTTAACCATCCTGTACCAAGATCAATTCCATAATTAGCCATATCTAAAACAGCTGCCATTGTTGTTAAATCTGCTGCAATTGAAATAGATCCTGCAGTATTAATAACAGTTACATTATCACCACCTGTAATTGTATTTAATACAGGGTAACCCAATGTTGCATTACCCATTAGTATTTGACCATTAGTTGGTGCTGCTGTAGCCACTATAGTATTTTCTGCATTAGCATAAAGAATTGCACCTTTTGCTATCGTAGCTAATCCAGTACCTCCATTTACAACTGCATTTTCTCCAGTAACAACTCCTGTAAAATCTACTCCAGATGAAAACCCTGAAGTTGTATTATTACATAAACTAAGATCTATCCCAGCTTCTAAAGCTGTAAGAACTATATTATTAGTAGTAGTAGCTACTGTAAGTAAACCAGTATCTCCACTTTTTATACCTTTAAAATTTAGTTGATTTTTATTAGTTACGCTTACCCAAATATCTTCAGATCCAGCTCCACTAGTAGCAAAAGCCGGAAATAAAGTAGACACTGAAATCTTTTTAGAGTTTTGTGAAGTACTATTAGTTATCAATAAGTAATCAGTATCTACTACACTTGTTTTTGCTAAAGTTGTTAAGTTTGTTAATTTTGCCATTTTTTATTTTTTTTATATGTCTATTCCGTCTACTTCATCTATTCCATCTGAATCACTAAGTTTTCCAAACATAGAATCTATCTGATATTTATTAAGTCCTTGTCCTCCTCTTGTCATATCGTTCTTACAATCTCTACAAAAGGTATTTGCAAAGTTAATAAAATTATCTATATAATTAATATTATTTTCATTAGATATATATCTCATACTGTCATTACAATACCCCCAATACCCCGATAGATTACCAGAAGCGTTTTCTGGATCTAATCCAGCTACACTAATAGACGCAGGTGATCCATCTTGTAGACCGTAAAAAATCCAAATATTATGTGGAGGCTTATGGTGTTTTATTACATCTCCTGGTGATAGAGTAGCAGTAGATCCAATCTCAAACATAGCTACAGTAGAATGTGTACCTTGATAAGTTCCGTTTGCTAAATTAGTAGCTACTTGGTCTAAATCGTTTAATCCTGTACTAGGACCTCCAATCTTCCAAAGCGCCCTACAGCTTATATATGCATCTGAAGCATCAGGAGTGTTTTCATCAGCACAGTTATAAATACAATCTAATCCTCTTTTCTTTAATAAATAAGTTATCAATATTAACTTCCAAACATTCATTATAGAACAATCATCTGACTTTCCTGTTACTAATTTATTATAATAATCTGTTCCATTTTCTGCAATGCACACTTCAAGATTATTTAAAGTAGCAGGTAAAGATGAAGGTATACATGGAGGAGATAATGGAGGGTGAATACAAGTATCAGGAATACAATTTGCTGTTGCTGATGGATTATAATTAATTGCAGTAATATCTGTACATCCGCAATACTCACAACTTCCATCATCAATTGTTGCAAGTGGATTATAATTATCAGCAGCGGGATCAGTGCATCCACAAGGACCTCCTGCCCCAGGTACAGAAACATCTATTGTCATTTGACAACCATTACAGTCTTCTAATTCAATAGTCCACATAGCACTACACATATTAATAAGAGTAGTTGTTCCAGTACTATAAGAGACGTTATTTATAACATGAATAGTATCATTTACGATTCCACAAAACATAGACACAGAAACTATAGTATATGTTGTACAAGTAGTAGAAGTTACATCTAATGTTATAGTACCACTGCAATCGTCAAAACATGAATCAGCAGATATTAAACTTGTACCAGTAGACGAAGCGGTAACTAACATTGCAGGATCTTCGCAGTATTGACAACAGCCATCATCACATACTGGAGGAGTTCCTACAAAAACTCCAGCACAATTGTTTCCATAATTAATAGCTAATGGATCTGTACAACCACAAGGAAGATAAGTACATGAACCATCATCTATAGTTGCTAATGGATTATAGTTAGATGCAGTTATGTCAGTACACCCATATACTGGGTATATACAAGTACCATCATCAGTTGTTGCGTTAGCATTATAATTATCAGCAATTGGGTCTGTACATCCAGGAATTCCATAAATACAACTTCCATCATCACAACCAACAGTTGGATTATAATTATCAGCATTGGGATCAGTACAACCATACGTAGCTAAAAAGTTAATTGTATTAGAAGTTACGGTACAGTCAGGAGCATTTGAATATACACTAGTCCATATTACCCTATACTCTCCAAAGCCCATATTAGAACTCATACTTACTATAGTACCAGTAGTATAAGAAGAACCAGAAGGTGTAACTGTTACTGGTGAGGCAAACGTAACCCAGCCAGATACAGTTGAATTATACTCTACAGTATATATAAGAGAGTCTGCACTTGGAGAACAAGTAATTGTACTATCATATATAGGTTGACATGAAGTAGATGCAGCTGTCTCCTGAAAGGTTGGTGTATCACAACAAAAATCATTAACTACACTGCAAATTGATTGGTCATCAAAATATAAGTTTGAATCTGAAACTATAACTCCGTCTATCGCAGTAGCTACTCCTCCATCTACACAGGCTGCTACTGGATTGAGTATATCAAAAATCTCATAACATTGTTGAATCTCTACTGTATCGTCTGGGTCAGATATATAAACTTTTATACTGTAGTACCCATAAGCAAATCCTGTAAAGTTTACTCCATTCCATCCAGCTCCTTGATTATTAACTGCAGTACCAACTATTGTAGTACCAGCATTAAATCCAGATAAAGTACCAAAATTAGCATTACCTGTAGGATCTTGACTATCCCATTTATATAACTCTACTATATAGTCAGCATTTTGACTACTTCCAGTAACTACATTATTTATATAAGCTTGAAAAGCTGCTGACGGTGAAATTCCTGTAGTAGTAATCTCACTATCTGTAGCCGTAGTATTTGTTGGGGGCACTACTGATACAACAGCACCAGTACTACTTGTTATAGATCCTAATACAGAAGGAGCAACTTGCCCTACAACTAACTCTCCAGTTAATTCATCACAATAATGACATATTGAATTATTTGGTATAGAAATACCATCATCATAATTTAATGCATCAGTATCTCCACACCCAGTAGTTGGGAGAGGATCAGTTAATGTAATTTGAGTTTGACCTAAACAAACTGTTGCACTAGCATCAAACACATATACCTTATAAGTCCCTTCTCTAAATCCTTCACTATTTGTTGTTCCTAACCCATAAGGAGCAGATGTACTTGTTCCTCCAGGTACATATCCTTGAATAGCAGAAGCAGCATAAGTAGCAGTTGTTCCTGTTTGTAATAACCCTCCATTAGCATTAGCAGGAACAGAATTACCAAAGGTAAAACTAGTATTTGCAACAGCTCCAGAACCAACTCCCAATCCTGCGGTATTACCACACATTGTGTCAGCTGCGTCAGTATTCTGTATAACGTATGTATAATTTGCTACACCTGTAGGTAATCCTAGTGGCTGCCCATTCGCATCAAATCCTCCGTCTACTATAGTTACATCTACATAACCGTCTGTTCCCCCTATAGTAGTTGGATCAGTACCTTGTACATTAAGAGTTAAAGGTTGAGTACTAAGAGTAATATCATCTCCATTAGGATTAATACAATCTGGACAACAAGATCCTGGAGTCCAAGTAGCTAAAGTTGGGTCTGCTACAACAGCAGATGGAATAGCAGTACTAGCACAGTCTTCTCCTGTATACTCCCAAAAAGCCATATTATTTGGATCAGTACAACCATCTATTATATAAGTTGGAGAACCAGTACAAGCAGGTATATTATAAGCAAACATAATAAAACTTCTAAATGATAATCCATCCCCATCACCTCCATGAAAAGAAGAGTAACCATTAGGGGCATTTAAAAAACTATTATATTCAAAATTATAAGGATCAGGAGTAGGTTGATTAGAACAAACATCCAGCAGACCAGCATTTGAAAGGTATGATGTAACATCCCAGGGCCATTGAAAATCTAAATCATAAGGCCCCGGCGTTCCACCACCTGAAATAACGCCTAATGCTTGAAAAGCCGTTCGAAGGGTGTGTAATTCTTGTTCAACTGCTCCTATTCCACCTATTGGTTCTCCAAGTTTTCTGTAGTCTGTTAGCGGTACTCCTACCCACGTTCCAGCGGCATCTAAACTCTGTACTAAGCTATAACCTGGGTAACCAGCTCCAGTCTCGAGTTCTAAATCATACACAGAACCACCATGAAAATGTGTGCCATTCCAAGATGGATTATAGCCAAAGGATTGAAAACCGCCAGGTGTGTACTGGCCTTCCGGAAATCTATTTTCTGTAGGAAATAAAAGTGCACCAGGATTTTGAACTGACTTGTTATATCCCATATGTACATATCCACCAGCAAATACACTAGTACTTCCTCCTGGAAAAGCACCGTAAGGCGCTTCAATTTTTAAATTTAAGCTTTCTGAAGCGGCTTGACAAGATCTAGTTAGATTGTTACTAGATTGAGAGCCTGTTTGAGGTTCTGCATTAGCATGACTCCATTTTCCTGGTACTAATATTGTAAAATCTTTTCCTGGAGTAGATCCATTAGAAGAATACCCAGAAGCCCATTGTACTCTAATAGTTCTTTCAAAAGCTGTATTAGGAATATGCTTTTCCGCATATTTAAGGTAGAAGTAATTACTAGTACTATTTGATGTATGCAATATAGGTGTGGAAGATACATCCTCCATAGATATTACAGTGTCCCATGCCTGTGATGTAGGAGATTGGCCATATGAATCACTAGTAAATGTATTTATTGTAATCTGTGAATCCTTAAGATAAAAAGTCCCTAGTACGTTTTCAGCAGTAATTAAATGATACTTAGGAACATTTGTACTACGAGCCATATGAGACTGAGTAGCATTTCCTGTATATACCTCAGCTTTTATACTTGAAGATTTTTCTGCTTCTTTAGAGAGTATTGTAGTAAGTTTTTTACTCGGATCTATACTAGCGGCTTTACTCGATTTTTTACCAGAAGAATATTTTTCACTTGATGCCATAAATCTTTTTATTTATTTTTAACAATCACACCCACAACTATCATCACACACTTCTTTTGCTTTTAAATATTTAGAATTTGCATCTAATATAAAGCCTGGTCTTGCGTTTACTTCTGAATCATTTGCTTGTACAATAGCATAATCAGCTGATGTCAGGAGTAATAATATTTTTTGAGCTTTTGCTAGTGATGATGCACATTTAGCACAATCACAAGAGCATTCTATAAGCTCGTTAGTTAATTTAGTTAAACAACAATCAATATCACAATGTAGTAATACTGTTTTTCTATCCACTTCAGTTCCTGCTGCGGTTGTTACAATTATAGTAATTATTCCACTTGAAACTGATAACTCAGAAACAGGTATAGGATAACTTATAGAAGATGAAGCATTAGTAAGAGTGAATGAAGGATTAACTGATCCTGACACATCTATACCACTAGCATCCACTATACTCAATAATAACTGAGTTGATACTTGTACAGGGTAATTTATATTTAATGTTAAAAATTTACAACTCTGAGCTGCATTTAAATTTAAAGCCATACTTTTAGTTTTTGGTTATTTTGGTTTAAAAAAAAGACCGATAGGGGGACAATGCCCCCTATAAGTCTTATTAAATTGAACTGACTAGTCAGCTAATATGTACTCTACGTAAATATCAACTTTACCTGCTGTTAAAGGTGCTGTTGCAACCGTAAATGTTACAGGTCCAGCTGCAGTTGTTAAAGCTGCAGATGTTCTAGCTAAGTGTGCATCTATACCTACATAAGATGCATTATCAAAAGCTGTAGCAGCTTTGATTACTGTGCCCGCAGCAGCTATAGCTATTGTAGCTGATCCATCACTAGCTAACGTTGTTTTAATATCTGTCCATGCTCCGATAATCATTGCACCAATAGGTAAGTTAAAATTGTTTGCAGGAGTAATTACTACAGCTGCTCCTCCATCGATGTCAAAGTCATATTGACATCTTCCGATATATGTTCTTGTTATTGCCATTTTTTTATTTTTTTTATTAAATTAATACTCTTAGGTTAATTATAATATTACTGGTGCAAAATTAGCTGATGCCAAGTAACTATTAAGTTTGTTTTCTACTACTGCGCTATCTGCATCTCCAGCTTTTAATGCCATATTAAGTTCGATTAAATTATCAACCCCATTAATTTGAGAATAAGAAGATCCATCTTTAGTTGCTGCTATTACATACATATCATATGCTGTACCAGTTACTGCTTGTGAAGCTGGAGTAATTGGTTGTGCAATTCTATTGTAGTATCCGTACTGAGCTCCCATTAAAGACTCTTCAAAAGCTTTTACTGCAAATCCATCACCAATTCCAGGAATTGCATCAATTACATTATCTACAATTGTGTAAGTCTGAGTAGTTTCTGGATTAGAAATAATCATTTCAAAGATTGCTGGGCTTTCTTCCCAAACGTTTCCGCTTTGACATGCATCACCTCTTTTTGCTCCTGTAAAAGTTACAGTTGCAGCACCACCTGTTGCAGTTGGATTTAACCAATCTGGAACGTTAGTTAATGCATTAAATGCTGCTACAATAGCTGCACCTGATGTATTAATTACTGCAGAAACTGCAATTGATACTGAGAATTTGAAGAATTCTGGAGCTGATGCTCCAATTCTAACAAACTTAACATCAATTTCTTTTGCTGCTGCAGAAGAAGTTGTAACTGGTAGTACAGTTGAAGTTTGTGCAGCTGCTGCTACATTAGATCTACCACTCCAGTTAACTACGTCTTTACCGTAAATCCAAGGAGTTACAATATTTTTTCCGTCAGTTCCACCACCTACAATTCTAATTTGTGGAGCATCTGCGATTGTGTCTCCGGCTACCAACTCTGTTGGTCCGTTTTGTGTCATTTTTTGAATAGATACTGCTCCGTCGTCAACTAAACCTGCAGTTACGCCAAATGCTGTACCATCTCCAATAATTAAATGTCTTGCCATTTTTTTAAATTTTTATTTATTACTATTCATTCTTACCCACTTCTATTTGGTGGGTTTTGAATCGAGGATCACTAATGCCCTCTAAAATACTGCTTACCGTCATATCCACTATCTCTTGATGAGAATGGTCTGGCAGTTCACAGCTTACGCCCAAAGATAATGAAATTAACGTTGGATTTCTTACGTATGTTATTTTTACTGTATCTATTATAAATATAGCACTCGCGTACACATCTATAAAGTTACCTCTAATAGTACTTAAAGGTGATGTATGTTTTGTTGTATTAAAAGGATCTTGTAATAATTTAAAAATATCGTCTTGTTGACTAAATCTATTAATAGCCGGTTGTCTGTCTACAGCATTTGTAGCAACTCTTTTACTATTTGTATTTTCTTCATAATGTACTGGGAGTACAGTCGAAACGATAGTATTTGAAGAATCTAAACCGGCAAAAGTAGATACAACCCCTAGTGAAGCGTCCCAATTAAACCATGTATGAATTGCAGTATCTACCGCTACAATAAATTGCCCTGGATGATGTAAAGGGCCATGCTGCTCCCAATGTACAGACAGTCCTGATACACTGTTTAATAAATTTATTATATCATTTTGAACTGCATTAATATCTGCTGGATATGAAAATCCACCAGAATTTGTCCATAACAGTTGCGATCCAGTTGTTCCTCCTGATAAAAAAGACTGGGCGTCTTCTATTATCATCATACTATTTACAAATCCTGTATTATTATTACATACAAACGAAGACATATCAAAAGTAAAATAATCGATAGGGTCTGTATATTGTATATTCCAAGTAACAGGTTGACAATTATTAGTCCAAACTAAAGATCTTTGGTTAACCAAATACATATAATCTGTAGGAAGTCTAAAAGTATCTATCCAATACTCAGAACTATATTGTTCTTTAAAAGTAACAGGTGCTTCAAACTCTCTAACAAGAGTTCTAATATCATCTATTCTTTTTTGAGATTGCTCAAACCCTTCTCTGTATTTATTATTTTTACCATATTTGGTATTAATAAATCTAATTTGAGATTTGTTTAATTCTATATCTATTTCTTCAGATAGTAGCATATCAGCTTGGAGTGAATTAATTTTATCCACTCCCTGCTGAATTGCTAAATGCATTTGTGTTACATTCATATTATAATGCTAGTTCTTTTAGTTTAGCTCTTAATATTGTTAATTTTCCAGAATTCTTTTTGTCTTTTAAATGCACGACTGTATCATCTTCTGTGTCACCAAGAACTTCATCTATAAAAATTACTTGATTTCCAATTTTCCTTAAAACACCTAAAGATACCATTTCTGCAATCTCAGATTTTAATTCTAAATTTTTATCTGTTGCAATTCTAATAAACTTTTTAGCATCTGAATTCTTAATTTCATATAAAGCATTTTCTATTTGATCTTCAGTCATCCTATCAGGATTTGTACTTGACATCAATCTTAAGATTCTCTTCATATTTAAAATACTAGATGTTACTTTAATAAATTCTTTATCTGCATCTTTTCTAACTTGGATTTCATTATTTCTAGTTTTATCCTGTCTAGATAGATCTTGGATGTAGAATTTTTTAGTTACCTCATCATCCATTTCTTTTTTAGTCAAAGCTACGTGAGGATGTTTAAGAGCAAAACTATATTTAATATAGTCCATAATGCTAATAGGTGTTCCATCTTCGTTTGACCCTATTTCTAATTCAACCCCTGTAAATCCTACAGGTATTGTCATATCTGCCCAAAATATTTTAGAATGTCTAGGCCAATCTACATGATCAGGCGAAACATCTAATATTCCGTTTAGATACTTTTTTTCATCGTCAGAATTAAAACCTTTTAAAGGTTGTCTATTTACATAAACACTACTTAGTTTATAGGTTGCTTCGGCTCTTACTGCTTTAGGGAGATGACCGCCTATGTCTTCTCTCCTGATAAATACTTTTTTACTCATAATCTTAGTTCTTTTAAAGTTTAAATTAGGTGGGTGTAAAGAATAACTCCCCGAGTATTTTATATAATTAATTAAAGAAGCAGGGAGATTTCTCTCCCTACAACCTTAATCAAAAACCAATATATAGACGCAAATTAATGCCAAAT
>TARA_R110001592_G_scaffold87117_2_pt1 | contig 10710 bp, 18 predicted proteins | sample TARA_R110001592 | Tara Oceans TARA_R110001592 (sample SAMEA4398387) | marine metagenome | biome: Polar Biome; feature: [SRF] surface water layer (ENVO:00010504); material: water (ENVO:00002006), including particulate matter (ENVO:01000060) such as... | depth 5 m | reverse complement strand
CGGAGAAAAACTTGGTGGGATATATAATATAAATTAAAAGAACTGCTTAGCAGTTCTTTTTTATTACGTATCTAAATAAACACTATGAGCATTTAGGTAAAATAATTTCTGAAATATGGGTTGTTTCAGATTTGAAAATGGGTAGTTGGGGATGTAAAGTTACAGGTAAGACCACCGCTCCTAATAGAATCTTAAATAAAATGGTTGATGTGGTAAATCATCCATATAAATATATTTAAAAATTAACATAAAATTAACATTTAAAACTTGACTTTTTGCTTTGTTTGTTGTATATTAGTAATGTGATTCGGTTTTGGTGGTGGTTTGATTGTTTTATTTTAAAAATGTAAATATGATAAGAACAACGTTATTTTTGGATATGGATGGTGTTTTGGCTGATTTTGTCGGCGCTGTTTTGAATCATCCTAATTATGTAGATGGAGCTCCGTTAGATGGTTTCGATGTTTTTGAAGATTTGAAACCAATTGATGGTGCTCTTGCCGCAGTTGGTAAAATTATGGAAAGTGGCAAGTATGATGTGTTTGTACTTTCTACAGCTCCTTGGGATAATCCTAAAGCTTGGATGGATAAAAGATTATGGGTTGAAAAATACTTACCGGCTCTTAAAAAAAGATTAATCCTAACTCATTACAAAGATTTGTGTTGTGGTAGTGAAAATGATATCATCATCGATGATAGAATTTGTAATGGTGTTGAAAGATGGAATGGTGTTCATCTACATTTTGGAACTGAATTTAAAAATTGGAATGAAATTTTACAATACTTAAAAATTAATTAAATTATGAGTCGTATAAAACGATATATGGATAGTCTCGTAGAGGCTGGGGTAAACATATTTGGTAATGATGAGTGGTATGAAGCTTATCAAAATTATCTATATGAAAAGTATGGGTTTGATACATCTGAAGAATCAGCTGATACATATTTAGTAAAATCTAAAAATGGGGATGTTGTGGTAGAAACTAATTGTTTAGAGCATGCGTTTTATATTGTTGATGATTTAAGAGAAATATTCATACAACAAAATCTTGGATTACATGATTTTAAAGTGTATGGTGTATGAATTTACTAATAGGTGTATTGCTAACACTATTAGGTCAATCCATAATATGGTTTCAAACTAATGGTCAGTTTATATGGCCGTGGTTTAAAAATCACCCATTTCTGATATCGGTATTATTTGGTACAAGTGTATCATATATTTTCATATTAGGTACTAAATATTTAGTTAGCTACTTTAATGGTGTAATATGGCCAGCTAGGCTCATAGGATTTGGATTGGGTATGGTAGTGTTTACTGCATGTGCTTATGTTTTTATGGGTGAATCTATAAATTCTAAAACTTCTGTATCCTTACTTCTAGCGTTTACAATTGTTTACATACAGATATTTTGGAAATAAATTAATCATTTTTGGTAAAGTATATGTTTAAAATGTATACTGGCATACTTATATATAAACAGTTATGATATGGACATTCAATTAATAAAACATTTCTTAGATATATTCTTAACATTCCTAGCGATTGCAATATTAGCAGTACTGGTATTCACATTACCAAGCTTACTGATATGGAATGGTATCATATCACCTAAATTCGATTTACCTACATTTACTTTTTGGGAAATGTTTTTAGCGATGGTATTAATACGCATTGTAATCCCAATAAATACAGCAAAGGTAAAATGAAAAAAGGTGATATAATGCCAAACGGGTTCGTAGTTGGTAGAGGTAGAGAACCACTTAATTTAACTGAAGCTCAAATTAGATACGCTATGAAAAATAGTAAATCTAATTCAGCGGCAGCACGATTTTTAAATATATCATTGACCACGTATCAAAAGTATTCTAAACGATATTTTGATGAAGAAAGTGGTAAAACACTTTGGGATGTACATAAAAACAAAAAGGGTAAGGGTGTAAAGAAACCTTACAATGTTGAAAAGGGTAAATACGCAATAAAAGATATATTAGAGGGTAAGTATCCGGAGTATTCTGTATATCAGTTAAAACGTAGATTGATAAACAATGCTGAAAAAGTAAACTTCCCACATCAGTGTCATAACTGTGGTTATAATGAAAAGCGAATAACGGATGGTGTTATACCATTGGTATTAGACCACATTGATGATGATTGGACAAATCACAAAAGAGAAAATCTGAGATTCTTATGTTATAATTGTTTTCATAATCTAAGAGCAAATCTTAGGGGAAAGCAACCACAATGGAGAATCGAGCAGATTAGAAAAGCAAAAGAAACAATTAAAAACAACAATAAAACAGAAAATTAGTTATGGGTAAAGAAATATTTCATGGTAAGGAAAGTAGAGAAAAATTACTTAAAGGTGTAAACGAATTGGCAAACGCAGTATCGGTTACATTAGGCCCACGTGGCCGAAATGTTATAATAGATGGTAGTGATGGCACACCACATATTACAAAAGATGGTGTAACGGTTGCCAAATCCGTTGAATTTACGGATAGAACTGTTAACTTAGGAGCCACTATTATAAAGGAAGCATCACAACAAACAGCAGATAATGCTGGTGATGGGACAACTACATCTACAGTTCTAGCACAACACATTTTTAACGAAGGGATGAAACGCGTGGAAAGCGGGTGTAATCCTATTGAACTAAATAGGGGAATGCAAGAAGCTGTTAGCTATGTGGTATCTGCTCTAAGAAAAATATCTGTAGATATAAACGATAACGATTCTATTAAGAACATCGCCACTATATCAGCCAATGGTGATACTGAAATTGGTAATATCATAGCGGATGCTATTAAGGAAGTTGGTAATGATGGGATTGTTACTGTGGAAGAGGGTAATTCATCTGAAACTACTTTGGAAATTGTGGAAGGGTTGGAATTCGATAGAGGGTATCTATCACATTTCTTTATGAATGATAAAACCAAATTGGTGTGTTCATTAGAAAGCCCAAAGATAATGTTATACGATGGTAGGATATCTACTATGGATGATATTGTGGGGGTATTGGAAAAATCATCTATGAATAATCAGCCAATTGTTATTATGGCGCATGAAATAACCGGCGAAGCATTAGCAACAATGGTTGTTAACTCGGCTAGGGGTACTTTGAACTGTTTAGCAGTTAAAGCTCCGGGATTTGGAGCAGAACGTACTGAAATGTTGAAAGATATAGCCACTTTAACAGGTGCTACTTTAATTACATCGGAAATTGGTGTAACCTTAGAAGATGTAGCTGAAGAGCATTTGGGTAGTTGTGATAAAGTGGTTAGTGGTAAAACAAAAACATCAATAATAGGTGGGCATGGTGATACGGAATCCATATCAGAACGCATTGAGATGATGAAAGTCGAAAAGCAAAATTCCGAATCTGATTATGAAAAAGAAAAGATACAAACCCGATTGTCAAAGTTAGCCGGTGGTGTCGCTGTGATACAGATTGGCGCCGAATCGGAAATAGAACTGAAAGAAAAGAAAGATAGGGTGGATGATGCAATCCTATCAACAAAAGCAGCACTAGAAGAGGGTGTTGTTCCTGGTGGTGGTTCTGCCTTGATACATTCTAAAAATAATACCGTATTAAAATATCACAAAATGATATCCGAAAAACGTTCAGATGAGTGGGTTATTGGTATGGAACTCGTTTATGATGCTTGTGAAGCGCCACTAAGAACTATCTTAAAAAATGCGGGTGTATCTGATATTGATGGTATAATAAAACAAGTATCTATTAAATCAATATCAGATTGTAGGCAGGGTTATAATGTTGTTCGTGGTAACTTAGTTGATTTAGTAACGGGTGGTGTGATAGACCCTACAAAGGTAACACGTATTGCTATAGAAAAGGCAGTATCGGTAGCCGGCACATTACTTACAACTGAATGTATGGTCGTTAATGAAATTATTAATGAGAAATCTTAATAAAAATTATGTTTTTTAAATATAAAATTGTATATTAAAGTATTATTAACCAAAATATAAGTTATCTATGAGAGTTGAAAAAATGAAAAAGTTCGGTAAAGAACTTAGTTTTAAAATTGATGGTATTAATGGTTCTTGGCTAATGGTTAAGGATGGTGGGTTGAAATATCTACACTTAACTAGCAAAGCAAGTAATACACCAACACCAAACACACCACCTATCTATGTAAATCGTAAAGGAATGTGGGATTTATTGGTACATTTCAGGTGTGGTTCTAAGTATTTAAAAGAAATTTATAGAAAAAAATAATGTTAGTTTATATTTATTATTACAAACAAAGTACATCAAAACTTTTTAAAATATGAATGAAGTAACTTTATCACAATACCAAGCTGATGTTTTTTTAAAAACTGAAGAACTATACTCAACCATCGGATTCAGAAACGTATCATTATTTGAAAATGAATATAGATTATCCAAAGCAACTGTTATATATATAAAGGATAATATACCCACTAATGGTAGTTCGGTGGATGTTGATTCTCAAACCGTCTATAATGCTATTCTAGACATCTCCCCCACAACAACACCTGGTGGTGGAAACACAACAACACCTGGTGGTGGAAACACAACAACACCTACACAAATATATACTATGCAGACAGCCGGGTTTTTCACAAGCGAAACATCAGCATTGGCATTTCTAACAGCAAACCCACCGGGTAGTGCTGGGTATCAGATATACGCATCATATCAGTATACTGGTCAGTTAAATGTAGGCACAAATTTAACAATAACACAACCATCAGCGGGTGGTTCTAGCGCTGGGTACTATATTATCATAAATAGTAACCAACCCGGACTATCAGATGGTACTATATTCGAACATGGTGGTAGTTCTGTAGATGGTGGTATTGTAATATCCACAATAATACCATATTGAACTATGGGTGGTAGTAATATTCCCAATCCAGTATAAATCCGGTGTAACTATGGAAGATGATGACCATTTAAAAGATATAAATGAAAAGTACAGAGATATTACAGACCCTAAAAATTGGGTAAAAATGTTTCCAACTATAGAATCATTTAAAAAGTGGCTTATGATAGGCACTTTAGAAGATGTGGAAAGCACTCTAAGGGAATTTGAAAACGCTGAGCTTTATGAATACTGTTCAGTTATTTTAGAAGTTATAAAAGATAAAAGTGAATGAAGGTAGATGCTCTATTAATATCCGATGTACATATTGGTAGTAGAGGTTCAAATGCTATAGAACTATGTAAGATTCTGAGGTATTATACACCTAATGAAATAATAATCATTGGTGATTTCATAGATGGGTGGTTACTCAAACGTAGATGGTATTGGAAATTGGAATACACCATATTATTTAATCAGCTGATGGAACTAATGTCAAATGGTACTAAAATAACATATGTGACCGGTAATCACGATGATTTTCTCAGACAGTTTACACCATTATATTTTAACAACATTGAAGTTGTAGATGAATTTATTTGGAATGATTACTATGTATCGCATGGTGATTTGTATGATGGTGTTGTTAAATTAAAGTGGTTAGGTAAGATAGGTGGCTTGGGGTATGAACTTGCCATATGGGTTGATAGAACATTGAAACGATTTGGTTATAAAACATCATTATCTAAATGGTTAAAGAAAACTGTGAAAGATGCTGTTAAATTTATAACCAACTTTGAAAATCAATTAGCATATCAAGCAAATCAACGTGGGTGTTGTGGTGTAATAACAGGACATATACATACGCCTGATGATAGGCTGGTTAAAATTGGTGATACTGAAATCAGATACTTAAATTGTGGTGATTGGATAGAGAATAATAGCTACATAATATATAATGATAGCAAATTTGAAATTAAATACTGTGAATAATGTTTTGGAAAGGTGTAGATGTTGAAACTTACGAATTATATAAAACTCTAAAGGATACAAGCGATTTCGGCGGATTGGCTGAATTGATACCTAAAATAATTAGAGAATATCCACAAATGGTTAAATATATTATAAATCGTATAGATTCTTGTTATGGTGAACATATAGTATATGTGGTTGATACTAATAAAGGTATCAAAATCGGATACACAAAAAATACAGTAGAGCAGAGGTTTTCTGAAAAACGATACTCAAATTCAGATGAATTCAAAATAAACAAAATCCTAAGACAAGATAAATTCCAAGCTAAAGGTGCTTTGGAGTTTGAAAACAAGTTAAAGAACCTACTATCTAACTATCACGTACAAACTGATATGATTATGCCCGGAAAAGGTGAATTGTATGATAAAAAGTTTGTGGATATCGTATTAAAAGAATATGATAAATATAAGGATAGTTATAAATCATTAATCGGCTTAAAGCCACCAAACTAACGTTTTCTAACTTAGAAATAACAACAGTACATCAATTGGATTCAATATTTAAAAATGGTACATATGTACATACTAATAGTGTTAATACAAATACGGTTGGTGTGGGTGTATCAGTATTTAACAATTGGACTTGGGTGATGCAAAATTCATTAATAGAAAATTAAATAAATTAACAAAATGAAAACAACAATTTTACTATCTTTAGTTTTAACTTTCAATCTATTCGCTCAATATCCATTGATTGAAGATTTCAGCTCAATTAATGGCCCAGGAGATTGGCTAAATTATTTCGGGCAGCCAGATGTATGTTCATATAATAACGCAGAGTTACGTTTTAATTGTACTGGGACATATAATACCAATGATACATATGTTGTACTTAGTCCGTATTATGGGAGTAGGTTCGTTTTGGATGTATGTGATTCGGTAAGAATAACATTTAAGGTTGATGTTAACATACGTCCCGGTGACAGGTTATATGTTGTATGGAGTGACTATGCAGCTCCCGGTGTATTCGGTGCGCTGGTTCCTGGTACAGGTATATGGACGTTATTATTACCACCGCAGATTGAATGGTTCGCAATTCAGTTTGAAACGTTTGGGACAGGCAGTCCAATCGGCAAATACGTTAATTTTGATTGGTTTGAGATAGGTTGTATTTATTATCTTTTCGACATTGATTTATATGAGTTTTCATGCGAGACAACGGATAATGGTATTTCAATTATTTCAAGATTATCAGAGGAATCGGATATTATATTGGAGTGGAGTCCAGATGCTATATCATGGGAAACTATATCAGAGTCAACGACTACTGAATTAAATTACTTACACAACACAGCAGAGATTCAAAATTATTATAGAGTATTATATGATGGTAAAATTTCAAGCACAATTCATTGTGAAGATGAATCACCTAATGTAAATATAGAACGTATACGATATTTCAATGTTTTAGGGCAGGAACTAAGGGAGCCAGCAAAATACCATCTACGCCAAATAACATATGAGAACGGAACTGTAAAAACTACATTAATACATAAAAACTAACCAAAGTGATTGATAATAAATACAAAGAACTCTTACAAGATATTCTTGAAAATGGTGTTGAAAAAGATACTAGAAATGGGAAAACAATATCTGTATTCGGTAGACAAATCAGACACAAAATGAATCAAGGCTTTCCTCTACTAACAACAAAGAAAATGTATTGGAAAGGAATTGTGACAGAATTATTATGGTTCTTGCGAGGAAATACAAATATACAATGGTTGGTACAAAATAACTGTAATATTTGGAATGGCGATGCTTACCAAGCATATTTAAATAAATTACCACCAGAAACAGATATATTTGATGTACTAACCACATCAAACTTCATTGATAAAATCAAAACAGACGATGAATTCGCAAAGAAGTGGGGTGACCTCGGCCCGATTTATGGGTCTGGTTGGCGTAATTGGAAAAGTTACAAACATGCAATGAATTTTTCCCCATACTTACCAGTTAATAAAGATGGGAAAACTGAATGTTATGTAGAGATAGTAGACCAAATCCAAAACTCAATCAACCTACTTAAAACAGAGCCAGATTCTAGAAGAAATATTGTTTCAGCTTGGAATGTAGGTGAATTGGATAAAATGACACTTCCACCTTGTCATAACTTCTTTCAGTTTTATACAAGAGAGTTGAGTCATGATGAAAGACAAAAATGGGTTATTAATAATGTAGATTGGATTAGAAATTCTGAAGACCCAGAACACGCAGCTAATAAATACCTTTACAGAGGAGAACCTAAAATATACGGTGATTCTGTTCCTAAACGAACAATCTCTTTAATGTGGAATCAACGTTCAGTTGATACATTCTTAGGTTTACCATTCAACATGGCATCTTATGGACTATTGCTTGAAATGATTGCTAAAGAAGTGAATATGATACCAGATGAATTGATTGGTACATTAGGTGATGTTCATTTATATAAGAATCATATTGAACAAGCAAAGGAACAATTAACAAGAGAACCGATGGATTTACCAATAGTTAAGTTAAGCTCGGGTCATAATCTTAGAGCAGCATTAAAAGGTAACTCTGAAGAAATCCATATCGATGATATGATACTAATAGGATACGAATCACACCCACCAATCAAAGCACCTTTAAATAATTAAATTATGAGTAGATTTATAAAAGTATTGCTGTTACTGTTATTATTATTCTGTATGTATATAGGCGTTGTATTATACATTTACCGACTATAAAAAACCCAAAAAAGTGCCACAACGTAAGTTGGACTCACTATCTATTAATAAGGCATCAATTTTAAATGATAAATAAATAAAAATGAATAAAGTATACTTAATCGATATTGATGGTACTATTTGTGATGATATAAAAAATGAACAATCACATTTATATAGTACAGCAAAACCATATACCAATTCAAAAGAAATACTTAACAAATGGTATGATGATGGAAATATAATAACATTCTTTACGGCTAGAGAAAGTAAAGATAGAGAAGTAACAGAAAAATGGCTTAAAGATAATGGATTTAAGTATCATGGATTGATAATGGACAAGCCTAGAATAAAAGATGGTCAAACGTACCATTGGATTGATAACAGACCGGTAAAAGCAACCACATATTTGGGTAATTGGGGTGAGTTAATAAATAAAACAAAATCAATAGAAGTTTTTAAGTAAATATTGTAACAAATACCCTAGCTTTTACGTATAATATAGTAGAGAGGGGAATGAAATGCGATTTATAAAACAATTGTTAGAACAGCCGTTTCTAATAAACATACGGAAGTATCAAGGTACACTTCTTATAGAAATTGGTATATTTTGGATAATCCTATTGGTATTGATATTGATATTATAAATAAAACAAATAAAGTTATGAAAGAACAAAAGGAAGTGGTGCACGATTTAATAGATGATATAATTAATCACATCAAAGTAATGTCCGGTGTAATAACACAATTGGATAGTGAAATAAATAGTGATACTTACATCTCAAATACTGAATTCATAGTAAAGAAAAACACCATAGAAATATTAAAAAGCCAATCTCAAAAATTATCAAATATATTACAACTAAGACTTGGTGAAATAATGATGATAAAGGGTGTACCTTGGCATAAAGTCAATCAACCGATTAATACATCAGATTCATTGGATGGTGACTCAAAAAGTGATTAAAAAATGAAAAAGCTAAAAGAACTTCTAAATCTAATCCTAATAACAATAATATGGTTAATGGTATCACTACTAATAATAGGTGTAGTAGTAGATACAATGGATTGGGAATTATTCAAAGAAATGGACTTAAATATCTATGATGGCAAGTAAAGATACGGTATATATTGTATTTGGTGCTTTTTTCGGATACAAAGGATAGCCGTTAGAGCAAGTGTCTAGTATCCTAACATCAAAGAAAGATGCAAGAGAATTGGTAGAATCCTATAAGAAAAAGAATAACTATACTAAGTACTATATCTTAAAGTTAAGTGAAATTATATGAAGTCATTTACTAGAGATGACATATCATCAATAAAAATGGGTACAAACCCACCACAAGAAATCGTTAATTGTGGGATGAAAGTAATTAATACATCTGACAAACACATCTATGAGTATGTAGGTATATGTTGGATTAAAACAGATAAAGCAGATAAAGAGGATTATAGAGAAATTCCTCAATTAATCTAAAAAATAATATAAAGATGGCAGATAAATTATCAATTAAGGGTAGAGTAATTAAGATACTTGATACTGTTTTAGTATCTGAAAAATTTGTAAAGCGTGGGCTAGTTATCGAAACCGATGATACCTATCAGCAGAGTATAAAAATAGATTTTACTCAGAGTACTATTGTAATGTTAGATGATATAAAAGAAGGGCAAGTAGTAGACGTATTTTTTAATCTTAGGGGAAATGAGTGGCAAGGTAAATACTATGTAAACTTAAATGGCTGGCGTATTGATGTTATCAAAGATATCAAACCCATACCAAAAGCTAGTGTTGAACCTAAGAGTGTAAATGAATCACAAAACGAATATGGTGATGATTTACCTTTTTAGAAAAAAATATAAAAAAATTGTACTTAAAGTGTAACATTCGTTACACTTTTTTCGTATAATATAGTGTAGGGTGTTTGGTTATGGGGCTGTTGTTATAAAACTTAATAGATATGCTAGACGGCGAGTTAAAGGAATACAAGACAATCTGCTGTAAGGATGGTGTTTATGTTAAAAGTAGAGCCATCATCAAATGTAAAGCCTGTGATAAGGATGTTACCCTTGGGGTAGTGTTATTTGTACAAGCACTTAAATCATAAAACCAAAACAAAGATGAGTAAAGA
>TARA_R110001592_G_scaffold88364_5_pt1 | contig 10711 bp, 10 predicted proteins | sample TARA_R110001592 | Tara Oceans TARA_R110001592 (sample SAMEA4398387) | marine metagenome | biome: Polar Biome; feature: [SRF] surface water layer (ENVO:00010504); material: water (ENVO:00002006), including particulate matter (ENVO:01000060) such as... | depth 5 m | reverse complement strand
GATGAAATCATAGATTTCGTTGAACGTGTAGGCACGCGGCCCGCCCAGTTCATAAGTGTTGCCGGCAGCGCCTTCGAGGTCGACTGCCAGCGCAATCGCATCGGCGACATCGCCCGCATAGATCGGCTGGAAGCGCGTCTTGCCACCACCAATAGCCGGCAGGGCCGGCGCAAAGCGTGACATCTGGGCAAACTTGTTGAAGAAGCCGTCTTCCGGTCCGAACACGATGGACGGGCGCAGGATCGTCGCGGTCGGCACCGCCTTGCGAACTGCCTCTTCGGCTTCGGCCTTGGTCCGCCCATAGTCTGACTTGGACTCCAGATCTGCGCCAATGGCAGAGACTTGCACGAATGTTTTGATGCCCTTTTCGGCCGCAACTTCCGCCAGAAGCGTCGCGCCGTCCCGCTGGGCCGATTCGAAACTTTGCGGGCCGCTCTCAAACAGGATGCCGACCAGGTTCACCACCGCAACAGCGCCATCCAGCGCGCGCTCAATCGATTCCCTGTTTCGGATATTTGCCTGAACAATGTCCACCCAGCCGGGCGCACCGGCGAGGCGAACATCCGCCGCCGTGTTCACGTGCCGGCAGGCCACGCGGACCCGATAGCCTTTTTCCACGAGCGTGCGCGCCGCATAGCGCCCGATAAAGCCCGAACCCCCGAATATCGTCACCAAACCTTTGGTCATGTCACGTTTCTCATCTGCCAGCCGAACCGGATTTAACGTTGCCGCCTTTGACCATACAGACCTGTTCCTGTCCATGCGGCAAGAGCGGCCCCGTTCACGAGATTATCCCCTGCCCGGCGGGCACAATCGGATATCCGTTGCCGACGCCAGAATGTTATGGCATGTATTGTGCCATTAGTTACCTCGCATGGGCCATGAAAGGCGTGAAAAGACGTGTCACTGAAGACAGCGCTCGTTTCCCGCATTGCGGAACATCTGACCGGCGAACCAAGGCTGTTGGCCCGGCGCGCGAAAGCAGAGCGTCAACGCGTCGCCGTTGGTGCCGCCCATGTGGTCGAGTATTTCCATCAGGCAGACGACCCCTACTCTCATCTGACTGCGCAGGTCCTGTCCACCTTCACAGAGCGCTTTGACATCGAGCTCAGGATTCATCTGGTCGGGCCGCCGCCGGACTGGGCCGCGCCCGAGCGTGGCCACCTTGAATCCTATTCCCGCCGCGACGCGCAAAGGTTCGCGAAGAAAGCTGGGCTCTCCTTCAAGGATCCCGGCGCACAGCCCGCCGCAAGTGACCGACAGGCCGCAGAGGTCGCGCTTGCGGCCGCCATCGCGGATGGAACATTTGCCGCGCGCGCACCGAAGATCGGCGAAGACTTCTGGTCAGGCCATGCGGTACCACCCGCTGACTTGAACCCATCAAACCTGACAATGGCAGGCGATGCGCGCCGTGACGCGCTTGGACACTATCTCGGGGCAACCTTCCACTATGGCGGTGAATGGTATTGGGGCATCGACCGGCTTCACTATCTGGAGGCCCGCCTCACAGAACTTGGCGCCCGGACATCGCAGACGACGGATACGCCCATCTTTGCGCAGCCTGTCGTACCGTCGAGCGCCGCTTCAGCCGCCCCGCGCGAACTCCACTATTATCTCTCCTTCCGTAGCCCCTACACTTACATCGCCGCCGCCCGCACGAAGGCTCTCGCTGATGCCTACGGCGCTGACCTGAAACTGCGCTTCGTGTTGCCTATGGTCATGCGCGGCCTGCCTGTCCCCCGGATGAAGAGCAGTTACATTACGACCGACACGGCCCGCGAAGCGCGTCGTCTCGGCGTGCGGTTCGGGCGGATAGCTGATCCTCTCGGGCGCCCTGTCGAGCGCGGCTACTCACTCCTGCCATGGGCGCGCGACCAGGGGCGCGGATTTGAATACTGCCATGCGTTTCTCGAAAATGTCTGGTCACGCGGCGTGGACGCGGCATCAGACAAGGGATTGAAACAGATCGTTGAGGCGGCCGGTCTCGACTGGCAAGCCGCCCGTGATCTCGTCGGCAATGACGATTGGCGCGCAGAGGCTGAAGCCAACCGAGCAGAGATGATGGACCTCGGGATCTGGGGCGTGCCCAGTTTCCGGGTCGGAGATGTCTCGACCTGGGGTCAGGACAGGCTCTGGCTCATCGAAGACAAACTCAAGCAGCCACAGAGCTGACGATCACGAAATGAGGAAACAAAACATGAAGTGGGTCAAGCGCAGTCTGATCGCAATCGTCTCTCTGGCCGTGGCGGCCTTGATCGGCTTTCAGGTCTTCAAGAACCAGATTGCCGAGGTGGCATTCAGGAAAGCCATCGAGGCCAATGTCGGTCGTGACGCAAGTACAGAGCTGCCGGACGGGCTGCATGTCTTTGTATGCGGCGCCGGCACGCCACTGCCAGACCCGCTGCGCGCTGGCCCTTGCCTTGGCGTAATCGCAGGGGACCGCACATTCATCTTCGATGCCGGTTCCGGAGGGACGCGCAACCTGACCCGCATGCGCTTCCCGCTTGGCCGCACAGAACGCGTCTACCTGACTCATCTGCATTCCGATCACATGGACGGTCTCGGCGAACTCTTGATGCAAGTCTGGGTAAACGGCCAGCGCGCCGAACCCCTCCCCGTCTCCGGTCCGCGCGGCGTCGGTGAAGTCGTCGACGGCTTCAACGCGGCCTATCGGATCGACGGAACATTCCGAACCGCGCATCACGGCGCTGACATTGCCAATCCGGCAGGCCGGGGCGGCGTCGGCGAAACCATTACGCTGCCGGCAGGCCCCGGCTCGCGCGCTGTCATCCTCGACGATAGAGGTCTTAAAATTACAGCGTTCTCGGTCAGCCACGCGCCCGTCGAACCCGCGTTCGGCTACCGCCTCGATTACAAGGCCCGCTCGGTCGTGATCAGTGGCGACACGATCTACGATCCGAACCTCATCGCCGTCGCTCAAGGTGTCGACGTGCTGTTTCACGAGGCCCTGGATCCTGAAATGGTCGGCGTCATGCACAATACCGCAGCCGCGAAGGGCGCCGACCATCTCGCAAAGATTCTCGATGACATCCTCAGCTATCACGCCACCCCGGTCGACGCCGCTCAGTCGGCCAGCGAATCGGGCGCACGTGAGTTGGTCTTCTACCACACCATCCCGCCTTTGCCCTCGCACCTGCTCAACGGCTATTACGTGCGCGACGCAAAGAAGGCATTTGACGGCGAGATCACCGTGTCGGAAGACGGCATGATCTTCAGCCTGCCGGCTGGCAGTGACGCAATCAATCGCCATGACGGTTTCAAATGACCGAATCGAAAGTCACCGCCTTCCCGGGATCAGCCCCCGCCGATGATGCGGCTGACGGGCGCCGCCAGCGCAGCGAACGCAGCCGCACCCAGATCATCGACGCCTTGTTCGCACTGATCCGCGAAGGCGATATGAGCCCCAGTGCCGCGCGCGTTGCAGAACGCGCTGCTGTCGGTCAGCGTACGGTCTTCCGGCATTTCGAAGACATGGACAGCCTGTTTGGCGAAATGTCAGAACAGATCCAGTCGGAAATCATGCCCATCGTTCTGGCGCCCTACACATCAACCGACTGGCATGAGCGCCTCGTGGAACTGGTTCGTCGCAGGGCCGCCGTGTATGAGCGCATCTTTCCCATCCGGGTCTCGGCCAATCTCAGGCGCTTCAATTCCCGCTTTCTCATGAGCGAGTATCGACGCAACCTGATCCTGGAGCGCGAAAGCCTGAAAGCCGTGCTCCCGAAAGATCGCGCATCAGACAAGCGCCTCATTTCGGCGCTAGATGTCGTCACGGGGTTCCAGGCATGGCGCCGCCTGCGACAGGATCAGGGACTCTCCGCCGAGGAGGCGCACGGCATCATGCTGTTCATGGTCGAACAAATCGTCGCCGACGCGCCAGCCCCACCGCGCTAAGCGAGATCAGTTCGGCCACCAGACATATTCATCGTCGGGCCCGACCGGATCGGCCTGAGTCTTGTCAATCGCGATGGTCGATTCCAGCGTATATGGATAAAGCTGCGCAACCGCATCCTTCAGGTGCGCATCAAGCAAATCCTGCAGCTCCGCCTGCTTGTCTGGTCGCGCGCCGGAAAGATTGGTTTGCTCGGTCGGGTCACCCGCCAGGTCAAACAGCCAGCTCTTGTTCTGACGGCCATCCACCTGCAGCTTCCAGTCACCGGCGCGAACGACATGATAATAGCCGCTCTGCCAAAACAGCGCGTCGTTGGGATGTGAAATAGTCCCCGTCCCGGTCGCGACCGGCAGCATATCCCGGCCATCAATTTCTACACCCACTGGCAGACGCGCACCCGCCGCCGCCGCCAGCGTCGGCATCACGTCTATGTGCGCGACGGGCGCCTCCACGCGCGTACCCGGCGCAATTTTCGCCGGCCACTTCACAAACATCGGTACACGGATGCCGCCCTCGAACAGCGTGATCTTCCAGCCGCGATAAGGCTGGTTGATCTCCGGCAGGCCAATATAGCCCGCGCCGCCATTGTCGCTGGAGAAGATAATGATTGTATTGTCCGCAAGGCCCTCTTCCTCCAGCTTCGCCGTGATCTCACCCACGCTGCGATCCAGCGCCCGAAGCATCGCAGCATAAACTCGCAGGCGGTGCGGTTCGATGTCGCCAACGGCGTCATAATCTTCTCGTGTCGCCTGCAGCGGTGTGTGTACGCCCCAATGCGCCAGGTACAGGAAGAAGGGCCGGTTCCGGTTGGCCTCGATCACTTTCAGGCTTTCCGCCGTCCAGTAATCGGTCAGGTACCCCCCCGGCGTGAACCATTCGCCTGAATTGAACGACGCCGCGAACTGCATCCGCGCCCACAGGAACGTGTCGATCGGATCAAAGTCGAGTTTCGCATTCACGACATCCGGGTCATTCTCGGGCAGGTACAGCCCGCTCGCCATCAGCAGGCTTTCGTCAAAGCCTTGCGCGTTCGGGTTGGACTCCGCGCTCCGGCCAAGGTGCCATTTGCCGATATGTACAGTGTGATAGCCTTGGTCCTTCAGCACTTCGGCGATCGTCACTTCCGATCCCGGCAGGCCCATCTCCGCAAACGGCACGGCATCATCGGCTGCGTCGCGGTTATAATCGACCGGCGGCAGCGCGCCGCGATCCATGTCATTGGCAAACATCGAAACAACCCGCCCCATGCCGGGCGGTGTGGGCGTGAACTCAAAACCCGTGCGCGTCGGATAGCGCCCGGTCATCAACATTGCGCGCGACGGCGCACAGGTGCCATTGCCCGCATAGGCCTGCGTGAACAGCGCGCCCTCGGCGGCAAGCCTGTCGATATTCGGCGTCGGCACGCGGCCACCGGCCACCCCGCCACCAAATGTGCTGAGATCATTGATGCCCAGATCATCCACCAGGATGAAAACCACGTTGGGCGGGCGGTCCGCTGCAGGCGTTCCGGCAACCTCCGGTCCCTTGTCCCAGTCAATCGAGACATGTTCTGCCACGTCTACCCGTCCGCTATGCGTCGCCACATACAGGATGATCGCCTTGCGATTCAGGACTCCGGCAATCCCTGCTGCAAGCAGTACGACGACCAGGCCAATCGCCCATTTCTTCCACATGTGCCCCACCTTCCAGGCTTCAGGTAAATAGTGTTTCGCACCCTGTCCCAGAGATCAGCGCGTCAAACGATCCGCGCTCATTTCCTGACAGGCCTTCATATCCTTCGCGCAGCCATTTCAGACATTTGGCCTGATACGGAAAGCTGGGCTGCGTCCATGCGCGGCCATCAATCTCGGTTTCGAACTGCTTTTCGCCTGCCATGATGGCTTCGGCATTGGCCCGCAGGAAGGGTGCGTAGACCCGGCCAATTTCGGCCAGCAAGGGCGCCAGCGCCTCACGCGCCTCACCCGCGCCGAACCAGTCATCATCTTTGGGTTCAAGGCCGGACAGGTCGTCCATCAGGTCAATCCATGCCCGCACACGTGGCGAGCGAGCCACCGTAATCGCTGCGGATGTCGGCTCGACAATCGCCAGCTGCGTCAGCTGACCATATAATGCAAAGTCGGCAGAAGACGGCCGCGCACCAAGGATAAAGCCTTTCTTTTGCAACAGCGCGTCCAGAATGCCGACCAAGCGCTCATACGACGATTCGATTGTCTTCGCCGTCACCTCATTCGATCCGACAACATAAAGCCGGTCAAACTGGCGCTTGGAGATCGTGTCAGAGAGTCGCGTTGCGCTGTCGGCGTCGAGTCTGTTCTGCGACCAGTAAATCAATAGCGGCCCGGCATTGTCATAATCAGCCTTGTGGGCCCAGCGAAAATGGAACATCGCCTTGGTCAGCCACTCGTCCGCATAATCCTCGATCAGGTCATTCAGGAAGGACAGGACAGGGTCGGTTGGAATGACAGACCGTCCGGCATGATCCTGCTCCAGCCGCCGGATGATCGGCGTCGAATCCGTCACGGCCGCGACACCGCCTTCACTATCAGGAAAATAGAAGGTCGGCAGCAGTGGCACTTTTGGCATCGGATAGCCCGGCTTGGGCGGTCGCCCCGCCGTCCAGTTCACCTGATACGGAATGCGGCGATAGCGCAGAATGCCAACCATCTTGCGCGTATAAGGAGAGCCCGGCGCGCCCATCAATTCCAGTCGTTCTGTCATGGTCCCGGCGTCCTCATGTTTCCTGGATGAAAGCGATGATTTCCCTGGACAGCGCTTCAGGCTGCTCTTCCTGCAGAAAATGTCCTGCGCCCTTGATCGTTACGTTCTTCACATTGCCAAGGCGCTTGATGAAGGCCTGCTCGCCGCCCTTTGTCACAGGGTCACCATCGCTGAAAGCCGTCAACACGGGATAATCGCGCGCCTCCAGAACAGCCCATGCCGCGTCGCCCGCCACCCGGTCGGCCTTGTGCTGCGGCAATAACGGAACGCATGACGGAAATTTCCGCGCGCCGGCCACATAAGTCGCAGTCGGGAAGGGCGCCTCATATCCGTCCAGCACAGCGTCATCGGAGATACTGGACAACAGCCCGAACACGTCGCGCACCGAAAAGTCCGGCGCCTCGGCACAATATTTCACCCAATATAGGAAGGCTCCCGGCGCCCCGTTGGCGAACTGCTCCTGAACCATGGCCGCAGTCGGAAGAGGCACCATCGGATACATCTGACCCATCATGCCGGAGACATCATCCGTCAGCGTCGTCGTATTGGGCAGGCCGGTATTGGCAATCACCAGCCGCCTGAACCGGTCCGGCTGGTCGCCGGCCGCGCGCAGCCCGATCAATCCGCCCCAGTCCTGGCACATCAATGTCAGGCCATTCAGGTCAAGCCCGGTGAGAAACTGGTTCATCCAGTCGACATGGCCGGCATAGGTGTAGTCGTCGATTAAAGTGGGCTTGTCAGACTTTCCGAAGCCGATCAGGTCCGGCGCGATAACGCGATACCCTTCGCCCGTCAGGATCGGGATCATCTTGCGGTACAGATAGCTCCAGCTTGGCTGTCCATGCAGGCACAGGATGATCTCGCCATCGCGTGGCCCCTCATCCAGATAATGCATGCGCATAATGGTGCCGTCATGCGCCTTCACGTCCTGATAATGCGCGGCAAACGCATAGTCTTTCAGCCGTTCGAAACGAGCCTCCGGCGTCCTCAGCACGTCCATCGCGCGATCTCCCCTTTTTCCTAGACTTATGGTATTGGCAGCAATACTGTCAATATATTGAATTGGGGCCGGGAACGCACCCGTCTGTACTTTTGGAATGAATGCAGTCTCTATGTGCGCCGAAGCGGGCCACGATTCAGAGCCTGCGCTGGGAGGGAAATAATGATTTGGATTGCACGGGCAGGCGTCACGCTTGCCGGACTGTTTTCACTGGCCATGGGTCTGCTGTTCTGGGCTGACCCGGCAAAGGCCGGCGCCGCGCTCGGGCTCGCTGGAATCGATGCGCTTGGCACGAACTCGCTGCGGGCAGACCTCGCCGCCTTCTTCCTCGTCAACTTCATTGCCTGCGCGCTCGCCCTGTTCCGCGGCAAGGCGCATTGGCTCTACGGCTCTGCGCTGGTGTTCGGCCTGGCAGTCTTCGGACGCTTCATCGGCATTATCGTCGACGGCCCGCCAGCAGGCATCGCCCAGCCGGTGATTATCGAACTCGTGCTGATCGGCCTGTTGCTGATTGGTGCGCGCAATCTCGGCACCCGGCCTGTCTCAGACTGACGACTGGCTTTCCAGCCAATTGGCAAGATTTGCCTGCTCTGACTCGGTCAGGTGCAGGCGCAACTTGCTGCGCCGCCAGAGAATGTCGTCGGCGGTCCGCGCGAATTCATGCGTCATGAGATAGCGCACTTCGGTTTCATACAGGCCGCCGCCAAAGTCCCGGCCCAGTTCAGCCGTGCTTTTCGCCGTGCCCAGTAATTCATCCACCTTCGTGCCATAGGCGCGCGCCAGTCGGCGCAGCAGGCGCTGTTCCATCCACGGATGGCGCAGGGAGAGTCCCTGCAGGAAGTCTTCGAAGTCGGCGCCGGGAATATCCCCGCCGGGCAGGCTGGCCGTTTTCGTCCACGGCTTCGTCATGCCCGGAAAGTCCGGCGCCAGTTCCTTCAGCGCATGCTCGGCCAGTTCGCGATAGGTCGTGATCTTGCCACCGAACACTGACAGCACCGGTGCGCCGCCCGTGCGGTCGCAATTCAACACATAGTCGCGCGTTACCTTCGATGCGTTTGCCGCGTGATCATCATAAAGTGGCCGCACGCCCGAATAGGTCGCCACAACATCGGCTGGCGTAATAGATCGCTTGTAATATTCGCTCGCCCCGGCGCACAGATATTCAATCTCTTCCTGGCTGATGACGACCTTGTCCTTGTCCGCCTCAAACGGAACATCTGTTGTCCCGATCAGCGTGAACTCGCCGCGCTCATAGGGAATGGCGAACATGATCCGCCCGTCACCATTCTGGAAGAAATAGGCATAGTCGCCCTCATGCCAGCGCGGCACGATGATATGGCTGCCCTTCACAAGGCGCAGGTTTTTCTTTGCGGTGCCAGGCTCGACCAGTCCGAGGATTTCATCGACCCAGCCACCAGCCGCGTTGACCACGGCCCGGGCCATCACGGTCCGCTCACCATCAGGCCCTTTCAAGGTCGCCTCCCAATGGTCGGCATGACGCGCAAGGCCGATACAGGCCGTCTGCGTCAGAACATCAGCGCCATGTGCCTGTGCATCGACAGCGTTCAGCACCACCAGCCGCGAATCCTCCACCCAGCAATCGGAATACTCGAACGCCAGCCGGAATTCCTCACGCAACGGGTCCAGCCGGTTGGTCTTGCGCCGCCGCAGCGTCTTGGTCGGCGGCAACATCTTGCGCCCGCCGAGATGGTCGTAAAGGAACAGGCCAAGCCGGATCAGCCAGGCCGGGCGCAAATCCCTGTCATAAGGCAGCACGAACCGCATCGGCCAGATAATGTGGGGTGCGGCACGCAGCAGGATTTCCCGCTCGATCAGCGCTTTGCGCACCAGCGCGAAGTCATACATTTCCAGGTAACGCAGGCCGCCATGGATCAGCTTCGTGCTGGCAGAACTCGTATGCGCGGCCAGATCATCTTTTTCGCACAGCAGCACTTTCAGGCCACGGCCCGCCGCGTCACGCGCGATCCCGACACCGTTGATGCCACCGCCAATAACCAGGAGATCGTGCACGGACTCGTCCTAGTCCTTCATCAATCCGCCGGTCTTGAGCAGTTTGCCAGCCCGGATCACCCGTTGCAGCTTGTGCTCTGACGACCGGTCGCCCTTGTTGGAATCCGGGTGGAAGCGCCGGACATATTCGGCATAGCGCGCCCGGATTTCCGCCGGCTTCGCGTCTGCCTCAAGGTCCAGTTCATTCAATGCCCGCACCTGCAGGGCCGATCGGCGGGCCTGAGCCCCTTTTTCGGCATTGCCGGCATCATCCACATTGAAAAAGCCCCGGCCCGCCCAATTGCGCGGATCATGGCTGGTCGCTGCTTTCTTGCCCGCCATCGGGCCGGTGCCGAATTTCCAGGTCCGCTTATGGCCATAGCGCTCAGAGCGCGTGAACGAGGCGGCCTCGGCCTGCGACATGCCTTCGAAGAAATTGAACGCGCGATTATATTCGGTGATGTGGGTCTGGCAGAAGTGCACCTTGCCCTTACCGCCACGCTTGGGCGCAGGAAACGCGCCTTCGAGTTCACAATCGGGATGCTCACAGACACGGGTTTTCCTTGCCCGCGCTTTCGAGGTTTCCTCGGCAGGGGGCTTTATCCGAATGTCGGTAAACTTGACGCGGTAGCTGAAGGGGTCTGAATCTGACATAGCGGGGCATAATATGGAGATGATCGTAAACATGCCACAACCAAGTGACAGAACTTCGCGAATTCGTGATCTTTTAACAGCGGCGTTTGAGCCCGTTCACCTCGAAATCGTCGATGACAGCGCCCGCCACGCGGGTCATGCCGGTGCGGCGCCGGGCGGCGAAACCCACTATAATATAGCGATTACGTCAAATGCCTTCGAAGGATTGTCCCGCGTCCAGATCCAGCGCGCCGTCATGCTCGTGCTGCAAAAAGAATTCGATTCCGGCCTGCACGCACTCTCCCTACAGGCGAAAATGCCACAATAATTCTTTTTTAATCCTTCAGGGAACCTGATTTCGAATCAATCGTTTGCTCTTCGAACCGTCGAGGAGAACGGGTGATGATGGCATTGAAACGAACAATAGTCGGCTCGGC
>TARA_R110001592_G_scaffold69660_6_pt1 | contig 10720 bp, 12 predicted proteins | sample TARA_R110001592 | Tara Oceans TARA_R110001592 (sample SAMEA4398387) | marine metagenome | biome: Polar Biome; feature: [SRF] surface water layer (ENVO:00010504); material: water (ENVO:00002006), including particulate matter (ENVO:01000060) such as... | depth 5 m | reverse complement strand
ATTTCTTTTACAACGCCATCTTTACCAATTTTATCTAACTTATCTAAAGCAACTGTAAAGTCGATTAATTTATCCTGCGCACCAATAACTTCTGCAATTCCTGATAAGATTTTTCTATTATTTATTTTGATAGTTGTTTCGGATAAACCAAGTTTACTAAAAACGGTATCGTATAATTGAATAAATTCCACTTCTTGCCATAAAGATGCACTACCAACAACGTCTGCATCACATTGAAAAAACTCTCTAAAACGCCCTTTTTGTGGTCTGTCTGCTCTCCAAACAGGTTGCACTTGATATCTTTTAAAAGGAAATGTGATTTCATTTTGATGTTGTACAACGTATCTTGCAAAAGGTACCGTTAAATCGTAACGTAATGCTTTTTCTGATATTTTTGGAGTAAGTTTTGTTGATCTATTTTCTTTATATAAATACTCAACTAATTCTTCTATACTTTTAATATCAATTAATAATTTATTTGCGAATTTTTGATCTAGTAATGTTTTTACAACTTTTTCATTGCAAAATAAGCTGTGTTTACTTTTAAGTTTGCTTTTTAAATAAAAAAGAACATTAATAATAAAATCTTCATTATAATAATCATTATTATCAAAATTATTTTTAGAAATATATTCATCAATTAATCTTTTAATTTCTTTTATTGCTAAATTGATAGAATCTTTAAAACTAAATAAATCATCAGCCTTAGAAAGAAAATCCCCAGAATTCAAAATTTTAAAAATAAGTCGATCACCTTCTTCACCATATTTACCCATTAAAGTTTCTGAATTTTCAAAACTCGGAGTTTCTATTGGTTGAAATCCGAAAGTTTCAAAAGAAGCTTTAATCGCATTCATGATATACGTTCTATTTGCTACTTCTGTTGGCGAAAAATCTCTTGTTCCTTTTGGTATGCTTGGCTTCATATAAATCAGTGATTAGTGTTCAATTATCAGTTATCAGTGATTAGTTGATTATTGTTAATTGGTTATTGTTAATTGAGTCGGCAAATATCGTAAAAATGGCTTAAAATTACTGAGTAGAATCGGTTTTATTTATTTGCTTCAACATAAACAAAGAAGCATTTAACTCAAAACCTAATAATAAGATAATTGCATTTAGCCAAACAAATAACATTAAGATTAATAAAGTACCTATTGAACCATATAATTGATTGTATTGTGCAAATTTAACTACATAAATTCCAAATAAATAAAACGTGAAAAGTGACAAAATAGTCGTTAAAATTGCGCCAGCAGAAAAGAATTTTAATTGCTTTACTTGTTTTGTGCCAAATCTAAATAACAAAGAAACTGTAGTAAAAATCATAATTAAAAACAGAATATTTTTACCATAGTTTAGCAAGTTTAAATCCTCTAAATTTAACCAACCTTTATCGTTCATTTTTGTTAATGCTACTTGATATAAAATTACTAAAGTTATTGTGATAATTAAAAATAAAGAAATTAATAAAGAAACTGCTAATGAGATTAAATAGGCTTTAAAAACATTACGATTATCGCTTACATGATACGAATATTCGAAACCACCAAAAATTGCATTGATGCCGTTTGTCATTAAAAGGATAGAACCTAAAAATCCAAAGGATAATAAACCACCATATTGATTATTTGTAATATCAATCAAAACAGAATCTACAGCTTCGAACGTTTGTGGTGGCAAAACATCTTTGATAAATGAAAATAATCCTTCGGGAAAACCTTCTATTGGGATATATGGAATTAACGTTAAAATAAATAGCATAAAGGGAAAAATTGCCATAAAAAAACTAAATGCAATTCCGCCAGCACGCGATGTTAAAGCTCCTCTAATTATACCAATACCGTACATTTCTAGAACGTCATACAAAGACATTCCTTGTAAACCTGGTATTTTTATTTGTTTCCCATATTTTACCAATAAATTTAAAATTGGTACTTTAGATAGGTTCTTTTCTATTTCTTTTGTCATTTAATTAAGGGCAACGTTTCAAAGTTAAATGTAGTAGCAACGTTCAAAATTAGTCTTGTTTTGATTTAATACTTCTTATAAAACTTGATAATATTCTTTCTATTTCTCTAGATAATTTATACAATTCATCAAATATTTCTTAATAAAATCTAAATTAAAGACTATTTCTAATTGAGTTTGTAATTCAAAAGGTAATGCAATTGCAATCTTCAAAAAACGAAGATAATCATTCAAACCTTCTCCTCCATAACCTTCAGAAATATTACTAGGAATAGAAACAGCGAATCTTCTTAACTGAGACGTTAAAACAAAAATTTCTTCACTTGAAAAAGGTTTTGATACTTTATAAATTTCCGTAACAAAACTCAATTTTTGCCATACTAATACATCTCTAAATGTCTTCATATCTTTTTTTTAAAGTTAAAAAGTTAACTATAATTGCAAAAGTGCAAAGAGTAGCCAGTGACTTTGTAGCGTTAAAACTTTGGTTCGCCATTACTCTATATTAACTTTATTTAAATTTAAAAATATTTCTTTAAAAATTACATTTTTATCCTTATTTGCTAACGAATCTTTTAAAAATATAAAGTCTGCACCAACCGCCAAGCTTGCCAAAAGACCATAATTCTCATTAAAGACTAAGGTTCTATTATGGCTTGTAACTTCTTTTGTTTGATACATTTTAAACGCTAAGCTTTTAGACTTGTATGTGTTTTTTTGAACGAGAAAAGTATCAATGTCGGTTAGTAAAAAATCACGATCAAGATTATATTTCAAATCTATAGTTTTAATAGAATCTTGGGAGTATTGATATTTAAAAATCTTAAAATCACCTTTTTTATTGGTATTCAATTTTAGTTTTTGAATGCTATCATTTTGCAAAGAATAACTAAAAATGGAAATATTGTTCTGCTCGCTTTCACAAGAAAAAACAACAAAAATGACCACTAATACATAAAATTTTACATTTTTCATTCTATACTAATTTTATATGCTGATAAAAGTCCTGCAATATTTTCTTTGCTAAACTTTGCTCCTTTTAAACTATTTCTCTCCGGATTGATATTAAAATTAAATGCTGTCCTAAAGTCTGATTTTTCCAAATTACTGTTTTCAAAAATAGCTTCTCTTAAATCACAATTATCTATAATTGAACCAGATAAAATAGTTTCTGTAAAATCGATTGCTTCTAAATTACAGTTTATAAATTTTGTTTTCTGAATTTTTAACTGATAAAATGACGAAAAATTTAACTGACATTCTTTAAACGAAAGCTGTAATAAAAACGCATCACATTCATTAAATTTTACACCCAATAATTTACAATTTATAAACTGCACATCCTTAAAAGCGGTATATTTTACAACAGTATTACTTAAATTACAATCTATAAATACACATTCTACAAACTGAATATTTGAAGCATGAATCCCCTCAAAATTACAATTTATAAATGTACAATTATCATATTCTCCTTTGTTGATTGTTGTTTTTCTAAAATCAATTTTTGAGAACTCTTCACTTTCAAAATAATCATCCATATTTTATTTGTTCAAAATTTTAAATTTAAAATTGAATTGTAATACCCATTCAACTTTGGACTTTAAATCTTAAAATCTTTGATTTTATAATGCTTTTAAACTCAAATCCATATTATAAACAGAGTGTGTTAATGCGCCCGATGAAATAAAATCAACGCCACATTCTGCATATTTTCTAATGGTGTCTTCGTTAATTCCGCCCGAAGATTCTGTTAAACATGCATCCCCAATTAAAGCCACTGCTTTTTTAGTGTCTTCGTAATCAAAATTATCAATCAAAATTCTGTAAACACCTTTATTAGACAAAATTTCTTTAATTTCTTCTAAACTTCTTGCCTCTACAATTATCTTAATATCAAGTTTTTTTTCTGCTAAATACTTTTTAGTTTTTGTAATTGCAGCGGTAATTCCACCTGCAAAATCGATATGATTATCCTTAATCATCACCATATCGTACAAAGCAAATCGATGATTTTCTCCTCCTCCAATTTTTACAGCCCATTTTTCTAAAGCTCTAATTCCTGGAGTTGTTTTTCTGGTATCCAATACTTTCGTTTTGGTTCCTTTTAATAAATCAGCAAAAAAAGCAGTTTTTGTAGCAATTGCACTCATTCTTTGCATCGCATTTAAAACCAATCTTTCTGCCATTAAAATAGATTGCGATTTCCCTGAAACATGAAAAACAACATCGCCATATTTCACTTTTTCTCCGTCATTTATAAAAGTTTCAACTTGCAAATCAGCGTCAATATATTTAAAAACTAGTTTTGAAAATTCAACTCCGGCAATTATTCCCTCATCTTTTACCAATAATTTTGCTTTCCCTTCAGCATCCGCAGGAATACAAGAAAGTGATGTGTGATCTCCATCACCAATATCTTCTCGAATGGCATTTTTTATAATGAGATCTAATTCGTTGTCAAATTGTTCTTTTGATATCATATTTTTTTTTTCTGATGTAAAAATAGCAATGATTTTCAACTTTTAGTCTGTTATAGCGAATTTATGTTTTAAAAACTGATAAATTTGTAGCGATTAAAGATATTATAATCGAGAAAATAATTAGTTTTCGACTTCGCTCGAAAAGACCTGAAAAAATGAAAATTAAACTACTGACCATTGGAAAAACGGATAACAAACAATTAATTAAATTAATTGATGAATATCAAAATCGTTTAAAACATTACATAAAGTTTGAGTTAGAAATTATTCCTGATATTAAAAATGTTAAGAATTTAAGCGAAGTACAACAAAAAGAAAAAGAAGGCGAATTAATTTTATCAAAATTGCAAAATACTGATGAATTAATTTTGTTGGATGATAAAGGTAAACACTTCACTTCTATTGAATTTTCTAAATATTTACAAAAAAAAATGAACTCAGGAATTAAACAATTAGTTTTGGTAATTGGCGGTCCTTATGGTTTTTCTGATGCTGTTTACAACAAATCTCAAGGAAAAATATCGTTATCAAAAATGACTTTCTCCCATCAAATGATACGTCTTTTTATTCTTGAACAATTGTACAGAGGTTTTACAATTTTAAAGAATGAACCGTATCATCACGAATAACCACAAAATCACATTAAGTATTTTTTTTCTTCGGATACTCTTGAGGAGAAAATTTAGTAATTTTTTTAAATGCGATAAAAAAAGGATTATAGGAAGAAAACCCTGTTTTGTATGCCAAAGATTCAAGGGTTTCTGTATTTAAAAAACCTTCTTTTATAAGTGCAATAGCATCTTGAACTCTACTACTCATTCTAAATTCTGAAAAAGAAATTTTAGAGTGATATTTAAATAAATAAACAATATGACTAACCGGAACTCCTAAAATTTCTGCGATGTAACTTTGAGAAGTTTTTGGATTTCTAAAAATTAATTTTTCTGCACTTAATTTTTCTACCTCGTTAATATAACTTTCAATGTTGGCTCTAATATTCTCTTGTAATCTCTTATCCTGATTACTTTTATCCACAGTTGTTTCTAATATCCAGTTATTACTTGTAATTAAAACTGCTTCTTTATTTTGAGGTAAAGCATCGTTAAATTTTAATAAAGTTCTATTCAATATCGGAAGACCAAATAATATTTCTGGAGAAATTAAAATTTTAAAAAAAATAAATGACCAAAAAAGTAACATAAAAATAGCCATCGATTTTCCCGAAACGCTAATTCCATTATTAAATTCTTTATGCAAGGAAACTAATAACAAAAGACCACAGAGTGCATTAATTATAGAAAAATAAATGGTCCAATTTTTAATTAGATCAAAATGCTCAGTATTTAAAAGTATTTTTTTTCTAAACCATATTTTTTGACTCAACAATTTAAAAGTCAATATTAAATAGAATAGTATAAATATTGCCACAAAAAATAAATTGGTCATCGGACCAAAATAAAATATAAAACTATTTTCTAAAACGTCAATTGAGTTAATAAGGAAAAGAAATACAACAAAAATAACATGTTTTAAGTCTTTGATGTTATATGATTTTACTTGGATTGTTAAGTATTTATAATATAAATAAAAACAAGGAATCAATATTAAATAAAATATTGAATATGAACCTGTAACTGGTTTAAAGGTTGATTGTAAATCTAAATGATAACAACCATGAATAAAAAAACGTAAAGAAACAATACTAATAATTAGAACTAAAAAAAAATTACAAAAAGGATTAGATCGATAAGACTTAAGCATTATGGCAAGGGTAACAAAACCAATAATACCGGTAAACAAGAATAAAAATGATTCTAACAAGCGCTTTATTTATTTCAAATGTAATAAAACAGTTTGTTTCATTAGAATATAACTTACTGTTTCTTTAAAACTCTTATTGATTTACTTAAAAATGCAATAACATAATTACCTGAATCACAGCGCATATTGATATATTACTTATCTTAGATTAATAATCAAGTTCAATAAATTGGACTAACCAAATTTGCATTAAGTATTGAATATTCCTGTCAATTTAAAATGTTTTGGATACGTAAATAAAGTAATTATTTAACTTTGGGGGAAGTTTAAATAAGCTTACTTGTATTTTAATCAAAACTAATATTGGCAGGTTTATTTTTAATTTTTATTCAAAATACTTTAGGAATTCTTTTTCTACTCATTCCTTCTATTTTTTTTATAAATTCTAAATTCTAAGAAAATTTATATTTTGAGATCGTTTATCTAAAGAACACTTAACAAAAAACAATCTATAAAGCTTACAATATAAACATATTACACCTCAAAATACCCAATAGATGAATTAAGTCTTTCCGATTTAAAACCTTTAAAGAACAAATGTTGTATCCTTTTTTTAACGAATTAGAAAATTAATTAAACTTTATTTTACAACCAAAAACCCCTTTGATTTTTTAAATTTGTAAAAATCTGTAAAATTCGTGTCTTATCTTTTGTAACTTTGAATCTTTTAAATTTTACAACTAAGAAATAATGAAACTCGTTTTTGCAACCAACAATCTTAACAAACTTGCTGAAGTTCAAGAAATGTTACCAAACTCAATTGAATTATTGAGTTTAAAAGACATCAATTGTTTTGATGAAATTGAAGAAACAGCCCTTACTTTAGATGGAAATGCAAAGTTAAAAGCCAATTACATCACACAAAAATTTGGTTACAATTGTTTTGCTGATGATACTGGTTTAGAAGTTGAAAGTTTAGAAGGAAAACCTGGCGTTTATTCTGCACGTTTTGCTGGTGAACCTAGCAATTCTCAAAAAAACATGCAAAAAATATTATCCGAATTAGAAAACAAAACTAACAGAAAAGCGCAATTTAGAACTGCTATTTGTCTTAATATTGATGAAAATCAATATTTGTTTGATGGAACTTGTAAAGGTGAAATTTTAACAAAAAAACAAGGAGAAAAAGGTTTTGGCTATGACCCTATTTTTAAACCTGAAGGATACAGCACTTCATTTGCAGAAATGTCATCCGAAGAAAAAAATAAAATTTCTCATAGGGGAATTGCAATTCAGAAATTAGTTCAATTTTTAAAGAAATCTTAAAATTAGGTTTGGTCTGCGAGCAACCTAATCTTCATTTATGAAACAAACAAACTACACAAAACAATTTATTTTTTTATCAGTTTTACTAATCGTTTTGTTTTTTATAAACATTAGTTTAGGCTCCGTTTCTATTCCGTTTAAAGAAATCTTTACGTCGTTAACTGGCGGGATTCCTGCAAAAGAAAGTTGGGAAACTATTATACTAAATTTTAGATTGCCAAAAGCAATTACAGCTGTTTTGGTTGGTTCTGGATTGTCAATTTGCGGTTTATTAATGCAAACACTTTTTAGAAATCCTTTGGCAGGACCTTTTGTTTTGGGTATTTCCTCTGGTGCAAGTTTGGGAGTTGCTTTATTAATTTTAGGTTCATCCATTTTTGGAGGGTTTTTACTAAATGCCTCAATCTCTAATTGGTCTTTGCCAATTGCAGCAAGTTTGGGGGCATTTTTAGTTTTATCAGCAGTAATTATTGCCGCTAATAAAGTTAGAAATACCATGTCAATTTTAATTATTGGTTTAATGTTTGGTAGCTTAACATCGGCAGTTATAAGTGTTTTGGCTTATTTTTCTGAAGCTGCTCAAATTCAGCAATATTTATTTTGGAGTTTTGGAAGTTTAGGTAATTTAAGTTGGAATGAAATTAGTGTTTTTGCAATCATTTATTTGATAGGAATTGCGGGAACCATCTCGGTCATAAAACCTTTAAATAGTTTTTTATTAGGTGAAAATTATGCAAAAAGCTTAGGAATTAATATCAAAAAAAGTAGAAATATTATTTTAGTAATTACCAGTTTATTAACCGGTGTAATTACTGCTTTTTCTGGACCAATTGCTTTTGTAGGTTTGGCTGTTCCTCATATTTCACGAATGCTTTTCTCTACTTCTAATCATAAAATACTAATTCCGTCAACAGCAATTATTGGCGCCATTGTGTTGTTAATATGTGATGCGATTGCACAATTACCAACAAGCGAATTTACGCTTCCAATAAACGCTATTACATCCCTTTTTGGCGCACCCGTTGTTATTTGGTTGTTGATGAGAAAAAAAAGGATATTTGTGTAGATAAAAGAATCAAAGTTACACTGTATCAGAGTTAGAAAGATTATTTTAAATTAGACTGAGAAAAAAATCTCATCATACAAAGAAGTTAAACAAATAAACAATTACACGATTAAACCACATAATAAAAATATCGTCCTTAAAACCGAAAACTTATCTATAGGTTATCAATCTAAAAAAGCACAAAATATTGTAGCTTCATCTATTAACTTATCTATTGAAAAGGGAAAATTAGTTACTGTTTTGGGTAAAAACGGAATTGGAAAATCGACCTTATTAAGGACTATAGCTAAAGTTCAAAAGCCTATAAGTGGCTCAATTTTTATCAATAATAGAAATTCAGAAGCCTACAAACATCAAGAACTAGCTACGTGTTTGAGCATGGTTTTAACAGAAAGACTTCCAGAAAGTCAATTAACAGTTTTTGAACTCGTTGCATTTGGTAGACAACCGTATACAAATTGGATTGATAAATTATCTGCTTTAGATTTAGAAAAAATAACCTGGGCAATTGATGAAACTGAAATCAATCACCTAAAAGACAAACGTTTTTATGAGTTGAGCGATGGTCAGTTGCAAAGAGTTTTAATTGCGAGAGCTCTGGCGCAAGACACAGAAATTATCATTTTAGATGAGCCAACAGCACATTTAGATATGCATCATACTATCAAAATTTTTTCATTACTTAAAAGTTTGGTAGAAAAAACATCCAAAACAATTATTATGTCATCACATGAAGTAAATTTATCAATCAAATTTGCTGATGAAATTATATTATTTACGGATGTTGAAATATTTACGGGAACTCCATCAGAATTGATTGAAAAGAATGCTTTCGATAATTTATTTCCTAAAGAAATTGTTAATTTTAACAGAAATTTACAACAGTTTATCATAAACAAAAAGTAATTTTGAGGATACAATAACTTTTTGTTATTTTTGAATTAGTAATAAAATCAAATTAAACACCTTTTTAATCGATGAAAAAAATACTTTATGTTGCTAGTGCATTGGCTTTTATGGCTTGCGGTTCTAGTAAAGATGCGTCAAAAGAAAACGATGCTAACGTAGATCAAGCTGCAAAATATGCTGCTTCTATTACTGCCAAAGACTTAGGAACTCACTTATTTATTTATGCTTCCGATGAATTTGAAGGCAGAAATACAGGTGAACCTGGACAAAAAAAAGCAGTTGAATATTTAAAAAATTTTTATGTGAGTCAAGGCATTGCTTCTGCAATTGGAGGTGATAATTATTTTCAAGAAGTACCCGCAGAATGGTTAAACAAAAATGCACGTGGTGGAAAATTAAAAGATTCAGAGAATGTTGTTGCTTTTATTAAAGGAACAGAAAAACCTGATGAAATTGTAGTAATTTCTGCACATTTAGATCATGAAGGTATAAAAGATGGTGAAATTTATAATGGCGCAGATGATGATGGTTCTGGAACTGTTGCTCTTTTAGAAATTGCTGAAGCCTTTAAAATGGCAGCAGAAGCGGGTAAAGGACCAAAACGTTCTATTTTATTTTTACATGTTACAGGTGAAGAAAAAGGATTGTTAGGTTCTAAGTATTATACTGAAAACCCTTTATTTCCTTTGGCAAACACCGTTTGTGATTTAAATATTGATATGGTTGGGAGAATTGACGACAGACATAAAAATGACCCAAATTATGTGTATTTAATTGGTTCTGATAAATTAAGTACAGAGTTACACAACATCTCGGAAGCTGTTAACAAAAAATACATGAACATTAATTTAGATTATAAATATAATGATGAAAATGATCCTAATCGTTTTTATTACAGATCTGATCATTACAACTTTGCAAAACATAATATTCCTATTATTTTCTATTTTAACGGTACACATGCAGATTATCACAGACCTACAGATACACCAGACAAAATTAACTACGAATTATTAGAAAACAGAACACGTTTGGTTTTTCATACAGCTTGGGAAGTTGCAAACAGAGAAACAAGAATTATAGCTGATAAAGCAGTTGTAAAAGAAGAAGCTAAAGAATAGTTTTTACTTCTTAAATATATTAAAACCTCACATTTGTGAGGTTTTTTCGTTTTAATAAGGTGGTTTTCCTTGTTGATTTCTTT
>TARA_R110001592_G_scaffold4400_1_pt1 | contig 10724 bp, 14 predicted proteins | sample TARA_R110001592 | Tara Oceans TARA_R110001592 (sample SAMEA4398387) | marine metagenome | biome: Polar Biome; feature: [SRF] surface water layer (ENVO:00010504); material: water (ENVO:00002006), including particulate matter (ENVO:01000060) such as... | depth 5 m | reverse complement strand
AGAATGACTATTAATCTTGCTAACTTTATGACGAATGATGATAGCACTTTCTATAATATTATCTCCGAGGATGATGGTAGCAGTAAGATACACGGAGCATTAAAACCTGCTAATGCTGTGGTGGAGATGGTTGGTTATTTTATTATTCCTTCTGGGTATGAGGCGTCGGCGGCGAGAGTTGACGTAACTGATAGCGGAGGTTCAGGGGTGACGAGAGACCTAACCTTTGAGAGTTTTACTACTTATGGGGGGACTACTTTTGCGGATTTGGGAGACGGACCGACTGGGTCAGAACAGGCGTTTGACGTTGCTCTTGCGGGAGCGAGTGATAAGTTATTAATGATAAGAATAGACACTACCGCAACTACAGACCACGTCAGGGGTGGATATATCGTGATAGAAGAAAGTTAGAGAATATAGTATTTTATCTTAATAAAGTATAATGAAGAAGAATTGTTGGTATCTCTATCTCTTTGAGGGTGAGGATAGAACCGAGATATTTAAGATTATGAAGTTTGAGACTATCTCTGAGATGAGTGAAGTTTTGGAAATAAAACCAGCAATTCTATCCAACTACTTCCACGGACTTATTAAACCAAGAGGAATATTAAAGTATTGTATTATCTACCAGTCTATCCCTCTTTAGGGTAATACGTTACCCCTTGTGAATATATTTAAATAAAAGATTTGTAATATAAACAAATCTAATAATGGGTAGAACCAATCAACAGAAACTATGCTGGAATGTTATCGTATCTCTTCAAGATACTATCTTACACAAAGGGGAATATATCTCTCTAAGAGAGATAGCGGATGATTTGAATTTAAGTTATCATCAAGTGGCGGATATTTCTATCGGTAGGAAAAAGTTTAATACTAAGTTTAAATATCAACCAAAAATAGAAATAAATAAAATATCCGAGTTAGTATAATTATGCCCAAGAGAGTTACTAAGTCCCGTCCTCGCAAAGCACAAACTAACTTGCCCCAAGTTAATAGACAACTTCAATTTGTTGCTATCCACAATACCGCACTCAAGAACTTATCACGAGACGATACTCACGCCCAAAGGATAGCAGCGAAAATAAAAGAACAAGGAGAAGATTTAAGTGATGCGAGGTTAGAAGACCTTATGAGAAAGAGGAAAGAGTTATTAATAAAGTAGATAATTTAAGTCCTCTAAAAGGGTAAGGTGAAACCGACCAATTTTTTTAATCGTTTGTATATATAATGAGTGATTTCAGGAAACCAAGAGCAGATAATCCTATCTTGCCTACAACTGCTTTATTTAGGAAAGTCAAGAAAACTCCCAAGAAACCAAAGGGGCGTAGAGGCAGGAAACCAAAGGGGAAAAAAGTTGGTAATTTTGTTTCTCGTCAAGACCCTAACTATCTTTTGAGAAAGGCGGATGATGAAGCAAGGAAAGCAAGAGAGGATAGGCAAAGGCAAACTGAACAACAGGAAAGACAAATACAATTACAGGTGGAAGATATTAGAGATAGAAGACAAGATAGAGCAGGACAATTACAGATAGCACAAGATAGGTTTGCTCTTGAGGCAGGTCAGGTAAGAGCAAACTTAATAAATCAAAGAGAACAACTTAGACTACAAGGAGAAGGACTTAGATTACAAGGAGAGGAAAGAGCAGTCAGAATTCAGAACCAGCAAAATCAAAGAGAACAACTTAGATTACAAGCAGAGGGGCAAGCACAAACCGCAAGATTTAGAGTAGCAGAACTTGCTCAAAGTGCTAACCAAGGTGCGGCAAGAGCAGCAGAAGCGGCACAACTCCAAAGAGATAACTTTGAAATTTATGGAACTCTCCAAAGAATATTTAGGCAACAGGAAAGAAGGGAGGGAGAAAACCTTAAACTTATGAGAGAATTTCTCACACAACAAAGCAGGGCAGTTAGATTAGACCCAGCAGTATTTAGAGCGGAAAGTGCTTCAGAAATTGAGGACAATCCCGCTCGCCCTTTCGGAGCGAGAGCAACTGCTGAACAAAGAAGAGATAGAAGGGGTGGAAGAAGTAGAAGTAGAAGTCAAACACCTGAGAAAGATGCGATATCTGATGCTTTTAATTCGGTAGTAAGTAGTAGTAGTAGTGGTAGTAGTAGTGTTGAGGAAGTATTGCCAAGAGGAAGAACTGGTAGTGGTGGATTTGAGATACCAGTCCAACCAAGAATACTAAGAGGAGACCCTGACCCACCTGAGAGATTTGGTGAGTTTGCTACTGATGAAGAAGCAGGGAGAAGATTAAGTGGTCAAAGAAGGCAACCCCCGTCATCCCGTGCCGCTTCTCCGAGTAGTGGTGAAGAAACAGAAAGTAGTGCTACTTCACTAATTGATGAAGCAATTGATGAGGCAAAGGGTATATCTCTGGAACAAGTGGCAGAAAGAGAAACTACTGATATAACTTCAAAACAACTAAGGAGTGCTCAAAAGCGAGGTGAAGCACTTGGTAGAGCGGAGGCAACTGAAACTGGACAAAGAGTTACGCAGAAAGCAAGAGGTAGGATAGCGGAATTAGAACACTCACAAGTTGAGAGACGGATGGCGTATCTTGATGGAATTAAGACCCAATTAACTCTTGGAGGGCACGCTCAATCTATTCTTAACGAAGAAGATGTGCGTGAGAAGTTATACGCTAACCAATCAAGTCTTTCGGAAACAGGAACTTACGCTCATAGTTTTAAGGGAGACCCCACCAAAGCAAGTCTAAGAGACGTTATCCACGACGACAGAGCACTAACCGCTTGGGTTGCTTTGACGAAACGTGAAGAAGATTTACGTCAAGAGAGAAAGGCACTTCAAAGAGAGGCGGCAACGGACTTAGCAGCGGAAAGAGCAAGAGCGGGTTTAGCAGAGAGAAGAATGTTTGAGATTAAGAGAGCAGAAGCGGAAGGGAGGGATGCTGATGCTGTGGCACGTGGTTGGGATAGGGAACCGACACTACAGGAGATAGAAAGCACCAGACAGAGTATGGAGGAAGGGGGAGAATTAAGTGAAATTGAGGATGAAGAAACTGCTGAACAAACGAGAAAGAGAAAGGAGAGAGACGCAAAGAGAAGACAGAAGGCGTCCAAGGCAAGCGAGCAGAGACAAAGAGAAACGGCAGACAGAACAAGGCAACTACAACTTAGACAAGAGAGAGAAACGGAGGGACTATTAAGACAACAGCAATTGGATAAACAAGCACGCTTAGGTATAGTAGAAGAAGAAGGAGTTGTCGCTCCAGCGGCAAGAGCAGTTGGTGGAGCAGTAGCAGGAGTTGGAGGCGGTGTTGTAACAGGAATTGGTGGAATAGCACAGGGCGTAGGTCAGGGAGTTTATTCACAATTACCAACTGCTCAGGCAACTGGAGCGTTTATTGGGAGACAAGGTTATCAGGGGATAGTAGCAGCAGGAGGACTTCTTCAGGGCGGAGTAAGAGGTGCGTTAAGAGCAGCGGGGGTTGCCCAACAAGAAGAAAGTAGTGGAAGTAGTAGTGATGAACCAATCTAAAAAACGCCAAGTAGTGTTATTAATTTATTGTGGATATTATAATGCCGTTTAATACTCCTCCTCTGCCAAGTGATTTACCAACCAATAGAGAACTTATCAATAAGATAGATAATGATATCACAATCTTAAGAGGAGAGGTTATGGAGTTGAGAGAATTGATAAAACTATTATTAAGACAAAAAGAAGAAACGTCGGGATGGTTATTTTCTAAATAGAGTATATAAAGTATGCCGAGTAAAAATCCAACAATACAGAAAGCGTTTAAGGACGGAGTTATAACTAAGGGGCAGTATGATAAGTTATCCGATGGTCTATTACTTGGGATTATCAAAAAGAAGAAAGGAGGAGGAACAAAGAAAGGTGAAGTTAGAAAAACTGCCCGTAAAGCGTATGAACCTAAGAAAGGACAGAGAAAATCGGGGACGAAAGAAGTTAGGCATAAATTGGGAAAGGAAGCACACAAGCGTGGTCGCCCTAAGAGTGGGTCTAAAGTTGAAGTTAAGAAGTGAGTTAGATTGAGAGAAGCAAGTTTAAAAAATCCAAATTTTTCTCAATAGTATTGATATAATGGCGGCACTAAGTAATTTTGAGGCAGACGAGAGTTTATTCTATGGTGAATACGCTAAGGACTTTGGTGATACGGATTTACAAGTGGAGAAGTATATAGTTGCTGATGACCCACGAATGAACTATATTTTTGTTAAACCTGAAAATATAGAGACGCAGAAACCCAAACCACCAGAAGTTATAGCGAGAGATTTATTTGATTACGGAGTAGTTATTAAGAAAGGTGAAGAAGAAAGTATTGATAGTGTTGGAACTTTAGATACCGTAGTGCCTATCTCTTATTCACAAATACAAAAACCCGAACAAGGGGAAGAATGGTATAGGGCGAAGTATCCTGACTTACCCGATGAGTTTTATGGAATTATCGCAAGATATACTTGGGGTGCTCCTTTCACTAAGAAAGAGGTCAAGAATACATCAAAGAAGATTAAGAAGAAGAAGAAAGAAATTCCACAGGGATTTAGTATGGTTAAAGGTTATTTTGAGTTAGATTTTAATTAATTTATCTATAATAGTTATAGGATGTTTAACACCAGTTTAAGATATAATTTTAATAGTGGGCAATCAGTTATTCCAAGTCAGCAACCAGCGTTAAGGCAACAAGGTTTTGGCGGACACTTCAAGGATGCTCCACCGCCTTTTATTGAGGAAACTAAGACAGATAATAAGATAGAGAGAGTTAATAAACCTAAGGAGAAGAAGAAGAAGAAACGCAAGAAGAAAGTAAAACTAACACAAAATAATTAAGATAACTTTTATTATCCGTATTTTTAAATTCTCTACTCATAATATAATAAGAATGAGTTTATCGGCAGAACTATTAAGACACCGCAGTCCCCAAGATGGAAACTTCTTACCTAACCTCGGTAAGACACTAACCCACCACCAAGTGTTACCAGCAACTATGGCAAATAGAGTTGCCAACGCCCCGAGAACTGATTTCGGCAAAGCAGTATTATCGTCTATGGGTGGAAATCCTCGGGCAGTTAATCAGGCAATTTCTGGTATTAGGGCAAAGGCAGTAGGTCAGGTTTCGCACTTTGATAGGCGACAGCAGTTATCCGCTGGATTAGGGGCACTAAAACTGAAAGCACATCAGAAAAGTTTAATTTCTCACTAATTAATATAATGGGAATTCGCTTAGGACACAAAGTAAAGAACGCCGCTCGGGTTGGAGTTAAAGTTGTAGTCGGAGCGGGAGCACTTGCTGGTGCTGCTCTTGGAGTAAAAGAGGAAGCAGATAAATACGCAGTCGCAAAAAGGGATGAACAAAGAGTGGTTAATGCTGGTGTCTTTGAGGGAATAGCAAAGGATATGGGGGATAGGGGAGTTCCTAAGACAGCAGCAGATGGAAGTAGTATCGCAAAGAAATCTTCCCCAGTAGTCTTAGGTGGAGGTAGAGTTGCTCCTCCTGCTCCTCCACCACCAACTATGAAGAGTATGGGTATTAAGGCAGTTGGTGTAGCAGTTGGTGGTGCTTCACTCAAAGATGAATTAATAAGTGCGGGTAGTGATTATTACCAAAGGTCTTTATCAAGAGAAGAACAAGAAAAGAATTTTAGAAAGGCAGAAGAGGTAAAGGCAAAGGCGGGAGGCACTACGGCACAAGGTGGTATAGGTAGCACAGAAGCATCAAGCAAAGAATTACTTAAATTAGGAGCAAAAAAGGCAAAGAAGAAACTAACTCCAAGTATGCCTAAAAATCCTTTTAAATACGGAGGATAAAAATATCAAGTATAGATATAATGAGTAAGTTTGGATATCAACCGAAACCGCTATTACCTGACGACCATAAGGAATTCTTAGAGTATCAAAGAAATCTGAATGATTTATTAAGACAACACCTTCACGAAGTAAAGCGACCGCAGTTAGAAGAAGAAAATAAAAAATCTACTAATAATAATAATGGCGAACTTAGAAACAGGAACAGGAGCGTCAAGAGTAATGTTTCTCAACTCGGCAGACGCAACCCAACACCAAGCGGGAAGTAGTATAACTACTGATTATATCTTTATTCCAGATGAGAGTATAGTTGTCCCTGCTCATCACTCAATCCTAATGTCTCTTCACCACACACAAATTCCCTTTAGTTTTTATAACTTTCAGTCAGGGAGAAATACAACATTAGACTATGGATTAACTGATACAGGGGTTGTTTCGGGAGCAGATACTGGGAGTATAACTATTCCCGAAGGTAATTACAACGCAGCAACTCTTCTCAATAAAATTATGGAATTATTAAACGCAGAAACAAACTTAGGAACACTAACTATTAGATTTAATAGAGACACTCTCAAGTATGAATGGAACTGGATAGGATTAGCAAGTTATAGACGACTAACTCTTAGGATTGCTACTGGAGCAAACGGAAGTGATAACTTAGATAGAAATTTTAGGGATGAGATGGGATTTAATAGTAATAAGTTTTACTTAGGAGTAAGCAACTTTAATGTTTATTTTGAGAATAACGGGTCTAATAGATTAGAGTGTGGATACTCAACTGATGGTGCTTCTACTCCTTACTTTATTCAAGCAGCAGGGGCAGATACTGCTTTCTGGACTGGCGAAGGAAACCAAGGAGGATTAACTGAAAATATATTTAGTGTGGTTGATATGAATGCTGCTATCCGTAGTTTGTATGTCAGGACTAACTTATCCACGACAAGTATTTTAGATAGTTCAGTTGGAGGTGGTTTCTCTTCTATCTTAGCAAGAGTTCCAATTGATGTAGATAGTGGTGGTATTATTACTATCAAACCCGCGGACGGGGCGGTTCATAAACTCATAATTAAAGTAAGAGAAATCACTATTATAGGGGTTAGACTTACAGACCAAAGAAACAGAGTTATTGACCTCAACGGATTGGACTGGGATATATCATTACAATTTGACTTTATTGAAAATCCTGAGTTGAAAATTCCGATTGATAAAAGAATGGAGATAGACCTAAAAAAGTATGAAAAATATAAAACTGAAAAAGAAGAAATCAATAAAAAAAAATAAGTTGTTAATATAATAATGATGAGACTATCGCTAAAAAACTCTAACGGAGCACGCTTAGGTCGCAAGGCAATTGGAGGAGGAAGAATTGCCCTCAAAAATAGCGAAGATATCGCAAGTAAAGCAGGAATTGTGGAAAGTATAGCGGGCAAGGTTAGTGCCGCTGCTGGAACTGCGGCAACTGTTGCTGCTATGACTGGAGCAGGTGTCCCCGCTGCTACTGCCTTAGCAGGAGTATCAGGGGCAGCAGGAACTTTGAGTAGGGGTGCTGGAATGGTTAAATCAGGGGCAGATAGAGCAACTCAAGGTAAGCGGGCGATGGCATCAATAGATAGAGCATTCGCCTAAGCGAAGCATACTACGTTAACTAAAACACTAAATTATTAATTACTTCTTTTTTCTTAGTTATAACTATAAAATAACTATGGGTTTCTTTGGGAGATTAGCACACAAAGTATCACACTCCGTAAGTCGGGTAGGGCAGAAAGTATCTCACGAAGCACACAGGTTAGCAGTCAAAGTCCAACCTATCGCACACAAAGTAGCGGATATATCTGGTAAAGTTGCTAAGGTTGCTGGAGTGGTTAGCAAGGTAGCAACGGCAGCACTACCCTTTACTGCTGAAATACCAATAGTAGGAGAAGTAGTAGGGGGAGTGGCAGCAGGTAGTAAAGCAGTTCAGGGAGTAGCAACAGGAGTAAATAGGGTATCAAAAGCAGTAGATAGAGTAGCAGGCGGAGTTAAGAGAGTAACCCGTTAAAAATAGATAATAATAATCTTCAATTAAGATATAATGGAAGGTTTTACTGCTTTTTGTGTTTGGTTTTTATTTGCCTCTGCCTTAATAGAGTTGAGTTGGAAGGGTTGGAATAAATATAAGGAATTAAAAGAAAAACAATTAGAGGAAGAAAATAAAAATAAAGATTAATAGTATATAATGAGAACTAACCGCGAGGAAATACAATATCACCAACGTAAGTTTAAGTATTCGCTTTCAGGTGAAGTGCCAACAGCAAACTTTGTCTTTGATTTACAACCGCCGAATGAGTTTGCTTTTAGTGATAGATATAGTCAAGCACTTATTAAGATAAATCACGCTTATCTAAGTAATCGGGGGGATACCGTCAATCACGGGTTAGACGCAGTCTTTATGGATGGAGCGGGTGTTGTGGAGGTGATGACGTGTGGTTGTTTAATGATGACAGACATAAGGACAAATAATTTTCAAAGTCTATCAACTAACATAGGCGTTGTTGCTCCACCAGTTGGTGTAGGTGGTTTTGAAACTGCTCTATCTGGTATCCACGCAGTCCTACATAATAGCGGAGGTAGTGCGGGGGTGGCGGGGAATTTTAAGGGAGCAGCGATTGAGGGAGCAACGTCAGTTACCAGAGGTTTCGCCGCGGCAGGAGCAGCGGGTATCGGGGCACAGCAAAATACTCATAATGTTAATATGTGGGAATATAGAGATGATAGAAGTATTGAGGTTGCGGGTGTTCTTTGTCCTAATCCGTTTGGGAAGAAGATGAATATTGAGTTATTTTCTATAGATAGTGGCAACAGAGTTCTTATGACAAGTCTTTCTAACTTAGGTGCTGCCGCTTCTAATGGAAGTTCTCTTAATATAGAGTTGGAGATATTAATGTTGCCAAATCCAACTCCTGATGACCCTTAGATTTTCCACGAGGGGGGGGATTAAAAATCCCAACCTAAAATTTTTAAGTTTAAAATCCAAAATAATTATAGTTGATTAAGTATAAAAAGAAATAATGGAACGCGTCCTCCCAAAAACTATTGACTACACAGATGTTCTGCCCCTCGCTGTTGAGAGTAAGTCCCGCCGTCGGACTTTCTTCCCAACCAACGGTCAGACATTCACAGATAACACTAATAATATTGTGCGGATTGATATTTCTGCCGATGCCCTCTTAGACACTCAGCACTCCTATCTCCGCTTCACAGGAACTTTCGCTGGCAACACAGTTGGAATTGACTTCGCTGGCGGTCATAGTTTTATTCGCCGTCTTCGGGTAGAACAGTCAGGAACTATTCTTGAGGATATTCAGTCCTACAATAAACTTATGGGAGGTATTGTCCTGCCCTGTCAGGTCGGTTCGGATTATCTTAAGGAGCGGTCTATTACTGAGGGAGTTAATCAGAACTCTCGTGCGGGAACTGTTGCCTTATTCCAGCAACCGCAGGCAGCACAAGTGACGGGTGCTGGTGCTGGTGTTGGTGATGCTCTCGGTCTCCGCACAGGTGCTGCTCTTACTAACAATAACAACAATATCCTATCTCAGATTGCCGCAGGTGCTGCTTATGATTTCTGTATTCCACTAACTTCTGGTATCTTTAATAACGAGAAACTCATTCCTCTTATGCTTATGTCTGCTCCTCTAACTATTGAGATTGAGTTAGCACCCCACGTTCAGGCAGTTAGTGCCGCGGGTGCTGGCACTTACTCTTGGTCTAATGTCCGCTATATTGCTAACCTTGTTGAGGTCGGTCAGGATGTCGCTCAGCAACTTCGGATGGTTCAGGAGATGAGTGGAGGCGTTCTCACTCTTGCGGGTCAGACTTATCGGCACTTCTCGGGTCAGACTTCGGGTGGTGCTGAAAGTGTTATTAATATTCCTGCTCGTGTTAAGAGTATGAAATCTATGTTCTTCTTCTCTAAGGGTGCTGCTGCTGATAATGTTGCTAATTATGACTTAGGCAACGGTGGGACTATGGCAATCCAAGAATTCCAACTGAAGATTGGGTCAGTAACCTATCCTCCCACTCCAGTTCAGTGCTCTCACCGCGGGGGTGCTGCGATTGGTGCTACTGGCAGTCAGCGTTCTGAGCAGATGATGGAACTTGCTAAGGCGTGGGGTAATGTTGGTTCTACTAAGGGTCTCGGTATGCTCCAGTCTCTCAATTACGCAACTACAATTGAGACTGAGGCGGTTGGTGGGGCAGTTGCTGGTTTCCTAAGTGGTGGTGGTCAGTATTCCTTCTGTCCCTTCGGTCTGGATTTAGAGGCATTCCAGCGGGTAGCGATTGAGTCGGGAGTTAATACTGCCGACCGCTCCCTCCCTATCTCTCTTATCCTCTCTCATACTGGTGCTCAGGCGGCACAGACCTTGGACGCTTTTGTCCTCGCTGACGCCCTCTTTTATATTAACTCCGATGGTTCTATGTCCGTCTCTGTCTAAATAAATCTTCTACTCTCTTTTTCTCATCAACTGATAATTTTATAATCAGTATTCCCTAATACCGCGTCTTTTTACCGCGTCTTTTTGGGCAACCTTTTCGCCCTCAAACAAATTCTGCGTGAGCAACAACAGACCAACCTCAAGCAAACAACTCACAACGAACCCCAACCAACTCAAGCAACTCTCAACCTCTCTCTCTCAGTTTCTGCCAGTTAAGTCGGGAAACCAAGTATGACCTACTCCAAGCACTTCACCTACTCCACCGAGACCGAGATTGACCTGATGTGGAAGTGCGAACTCCAACAAGTGGACACGTGGGTCAAAGACCACGGCATCAAACTCTTCCACAACAAGTGTGAGGGTGTGTGGTATGACGCTGAGGGCAACAACGGATTTAAGTGCTCATTCAACTCCTCCGCCTACTCAGGTGTCAATTGGAACAAGGGGAGAATGAAT
>TARA_R110001592_G_scaffold60397_4_pt1 | contig 10731 bp, 8 predicted proteins | sample TARA_R110001592 | Tara Oceans TARA_R110001592 (sample SAMEA4398387) | marine metagenome | biome: Polar Biome; feature: [SRF] surface water layer (ENVO:00010504); material: water (ENVO:00002006), including particulate matter (ENVO:01000060) such as... | depth 5 m | reverse complement strand
ATTTTTGGTTCAGGTTTAAAAGCAGGTTACGGTCCTTCTTTTGTTCCGAATAAAACTGGGTTATTTGTTTCTCCAACCCATGAATTTCATTAAAGTACCTGGCGTATAGTAGGTTTTCGGTTGAGGATATAAAAGACAAGCCTTTTTGGGAATCGAAGGAGAGTACAATATCTTCCTTGCCGTTATAGATAAAATCAAAATAAAACTCCTCCTGTGGCACTGCATATACCAGTCTATACATACCCGTCTGGGCATTGGCGGGCATATCTAAGGAGAAAGCTCCGTTTTTAACAGCGGTATCGGCTACATAATTCTGATGGTCCGGATTTAATTTGTAGGCAATTAACCATTTATAATCGTCGGCAGGGGATAAATTTCCCGAAACACTGTGTTGGGCCTCCGATAATAAAGTGAAACAAAGGGTTAATAGGAAAAATGTGTTTTTTGGATTCATCTATATAGGGGCGTTTTTTGGGACTGTTATTCCTGTTTTGGGGATAAGTGAATGGAATGGTTGAATTGATTTATAGGCTTTGTCTATAGTGTTGATATTTTCAAAGACCAACAATAAGCGCAAACCATTACGCGTCTGCTTTTCTTTTAGTTTGGCAAGGTTGGGATGGGCCTGTACAAATTGCAACACGGCTGTAAAGGAACTGCTTTGGTAAAAATCGGATTGTTGGTCCGCAATAAAATAGCCGATCATTTTACCCTTCTTCATAACTATTTTCTCCAGGCCGATACTATTGGCGATCCATTTGATGCGGACCGAGTTTAATAAATCCTCCGCCTGGGTGGGGAGCTCTCCAAATCTGTCCACCAATTCCGTCTCAAATTTTTGTAAACCTTCCTCATCGGAAACCTGGTTTAGTTCGGTATAGAGATTTAAGCGTTCGGTAATATTGTTGATATAATCATCAGGGAATAATAATTCGAAATCGGAATCTATTTGGGTTTCCTTGACAAAGATTTTTTGTTTGCCGCCTACTTCCTCATAGAGTTCCTTGAATTCGTTCTCCTTCAATTCATCTATGGCCTCGGCCAATATTTTTTGATAGGCATCAAAACCAATTTCATTGATAAATCCACTTTGTTCACCTCCCAACAGATCCCCTGCACCCCTAATTTCCAGATCTTTCATGGCGATATTGAAACCGCTGCCCAAATCCGTAAATTGTTCCAAGGCCTGGATTCTTTTTCTGGCATCGTTGGTCATTACATCATATGGTGGGGTAATAAAGTAGCAGAAAGCCTTTTTATTGCTTCGGCCTACACGTCCCCTCATTTGATGCAGATCGCTTAGGCCAAAATTATTGGCATTGTTAATGAAAATGGTGTTGGCGTTGGTAACATCCAGACCACTTTCTACAATGGTGGTAGAAATTAATACATCAAACTCCCCATTCATAAAGGCCAGCATAAGGGTTTCCAATTTTTTGCCTTCCATTTGTCCGTGGCCGATGCCAATTTTGGCATCCGGCACCAGCCTTTGGATCATACCGGCAACTTCCTTAATATTTTCAATTCTATTGTGGATAAAGAAGACCTGTCCGCCCCGCTGGATTTCGTAAGTAATGGCATCGCGAATGGTCTCTTCGCTGAAACGGATTACCTCACTTTCTATTGGGTATCTATTGGGCGGTGCAGTGTTAATAACCGATAGGTCCCTTGCCGCCATTAAACTAAATTGAAGTGTTCTTGGGATAGGTGTGGCAGTAAGTGTTAGTACATCTACGTTTTCTTTTATGGATTTTAGTTTGTCCTTGACCGATACCCCAAATTTTTGCTCTTCATCCACAACCAATAAGCCCAGATCCTTAAACTTCACATTTTTGTTCACCAATTGATGGGTGCCTATAATAATATCCACCTTCCCGGCAGCCAGATTTTCCAAGGTCTCCTTTTTCTCCTTGGCGGTCCTAAAACGGTTTACGTAATCTACGGTAACCGGCATATCTTTCAAACGCTCCGAAAAGGTACGGTGGTGTTGAAAAGCCAAAATGGTGGTAGGGACCAACACTGCTACCTGCTTGCCATTGTCCACAGCTTTAAAAGCCGCCCTAATTGCCACCTCCGTTTTGCCAAAACCTACATCCCCACAAACGAGTCGGTCCATAGGTCTTTCGCTTTCCATGTCCTTCTTGATGTCCTCGGTAGACTTGCTTTGGTCCGGGGTATCTTCGTAAATAAACGAAGCCTCCAATTCGTGCTGTAAGTAGCTGTCCGGGCCATATTGAAACCCTTTTTCCAATCTACGCTTGGCATATAGTTGTATAAGGTCGAAGGCAATTTTTTTAACACGCGATTTTGCCTTGTCCTTGATTTTTTTCCATGCCCCGGAACCGAGTTTGTATATTTTTGGGGGAGCGCCATCCTTCCCATTGAATTTTGAAATTTTGTGCAGGGAATGAATGCTAACGTATAGGATGTCCCTTTCCCCGTACATCAATTTTATGGCCTCCTGTTTCTTGCCTTCTACATCTATTTTTTGGAGGCCTCCAAATTTTCCAATTCCGTGGTCTATATGGGTAACATAGTCACCGATTTCCAGTTTGTTCAGATCCTTTAGGGTAATGGCCTGTTTTTTGGCATAGCCATTTTTTAAATGGAATTTTAAGTAGCGTTCAAAGATCTGATGGTCCGTATAGCAGGCAATCTTTAGATCGTTGTCCAAAAAACCTTGGTATAGGGGAAGTACAATGGTTTTATAATGGACTTCCTTTCCTACTTCATCAAAAATATCGTGAAACCGTTTGGCCTGTTGATCAGTGGCACAAAAGAGATAATTGGTAAAGCCGTTTTTGTAGTTATCGTTAAGGTTTTCAATTAATAAATCGAATTTTTTATTGAAGGATGGTTGTGGTTTTGTATTGAAAACTATGGTTTCCGAATCACTGGAAGTTGTAGTGCTTCCATCGATCTCTACCAGGCCAAAATCGGCCAGCTCTTGTTTTAATAAGTCGGAATTGGTAAACAATTCCTGGGGTTTGGCATGCTTTATCTCTTTGGACAATTTTGTAAATGCCTCTTCGGCCTTTTCAAAGAATGAATCCAACCTGGCGTAGAGCAAACTCAGGTTTTTGCTAAAAATTAGGGTGTTTGGAGATATGTATTTAAGAAAGCTTTCCCGGTTTTCGTCCAGAAACTTGTTCTCCACATTGGGGATGATGGTAATCTTCTTAACCTTTTGTGTAGACAATTGGGTTTCTACGTCAAAGGTCCTGATGCTGTCTACCTCGTCCCCAAAAAATTCAATCCTGTACGGTTCATCGTGGGAAAAGGAAAACACGTCCATTATACCACCGCGAACCGAGAATTCACCGGGTTCGGTAACAAAATCGACCCTTTTAAATTTGTATTCGAACAGTACCTCATTTAGAAAGTCCAGGGAAAGGGTATCGTCCAGTTTAATTTTTAGGGTGTTTTTCTCCAGTTCCTTTCGGGTCACCACTTTTTCGAAAAGCGCATCGGCGTAGGTAACGATGATGGCGGGTTTTTTCCTAGAGTTGATGCGGTTCAGGACTTCTGCCCGCAAAAGCACATTGGCATTGTCGGTTTCCTCAATCTGGTAGGGCCTTCTGTAACTACCTGGATAAAATAGTACATCATTATCTCCTAAGAGCTGTTCCAGGTCGTTTAAATAATAGGCGGCTTCCTCCTTGTCGTTCAAAATAAACAAAAATGGAGCTTCGGATTTATGAAATATTTCTGCAATAACAAAGGACAGGGCAGACCCTGTTAGGCCTTTTATATTCGTTTTAGGGCTTGAGGTCGCATCGGCATTTTCTTGGAAATTGGCAATAGTAGCCCTCAGTTTTCCCAGTTGGGGAGACTGTGCGAACAGTTGTAACATTGAAGATTTTGTCAACCGTAAATTTTTATGCAAATATAGGTCTGGTTAATCCTTTTAGCAAAAATAGCATCAATTAATTGGATAGCCCAATGATAGTATGGCAATGGACCATTGACTGTGCTTTTATCTAATGGAATCAGGCAACTGTAGGACCAATCAGGTCGAATGCTATATAATTAGCAGGGAAATTGGCAGCTTAGAATAGAAAAAATCACTGTAATGGATTGATTTTCCGCCATTCCTAAATTCATAAAAAAAAGTTAAAAAACATGATATTAATCATATTCTGACAATTCATGATGTACGTATTTTGCTTTTAAGATAAAAAGGTCTTAAAATATTAATTTAATCTACTGCAATATGTTATCTAAAAAACAAGCACGTGCATTTTTCTTGGGAGGCACACTCGTCACCTTTTTAGCCTTCATAGGATTGACGATTTATTCTTTTAGCGAACCCCAGGACCAAACCAACCACGCGGCAATTACCGAGGAAGTAGTACGGGGAAAGGAATTATGGGAAGCCAATAATTGTATGGGGTGCCATACCATTTTGGGGGAAGGTGGTTATTACGCCCCAGAATTGACCAAGGTATTGGATCGCCGGGGGCCGGGTTATGTTAAGGCCGTTTTGATGACGCCCATTCCTTGGGAGCCTAATGGAAGAAAAATGGTGGCCTACGGCTTCTCGGAAGAGGAGGCGGCAGATCTGATTGCATTTTTCGACTGGATAGACGATATAGACCTGAATGGGTTTGATAGGGTAGTATCGCCCTTGGCAAAAGACGACAAATAGGGTTGAGGTTGCCAAAATACACACAACACATTATTGGAATGTGCCACAATGCATTGCCCATAATTCCACACCTTCTAACAACTTAAATTTAAAAACATGAAATATAAATCACAAAAAGTAGCCTATTGGTTTTTTGCCTTGTCCATGTTACTTCTTATCCTACAGATCACCTATGGCTTTGTAATGGGCTTCGCCCGTATCGGAATGGATGGTCTACACGAATTTATTCCCTTTAACACTGCCAGGGCGGTACATACCAACCTGTTGGTCGTTTGGTTGTTGTCCGGGTTTATGGGTGCAGCTTATTACATTATTCCTGAAGAGGCGCAGCGTGAATTGGTAAATGTAAAATTGGCCTATGTGCAGTTAATTTCCTTGGCATTGGTTGGGGTCACTGCAATAGTAGGTTACCATTTCAATTGGTGGGAAGGGAGAAAATTCCTTGAAATACCCAGACAATTGGATTATTTGGTGGTCATTAATGTACTGCTGTTTTTAGGACTCATTTTAACAACCCTTTTTAAAGGGAAGAGGAAAACTACCACAGCTTTGGTATTGTCCATGGGGTTGTTGTTTGCCGCTTTGTTATATCTTCCGGGCATGCTGCCCTTTGATAGTCAAGTTACGGATTCTTTCTTTCGTTGGTGGGTGGTACATTTATGGGTAGAGGGAGTTTGGGAGTTGATTATGGGTGGTATTTTATCTTTTTTACTGATAAAGCTAACTGGTGTAGACAGGGAGGTAATAGAAAAATGGCTTTATGTTATTGTGGGTTTAACCTTTCTTTCAGGAGTGCTGGGAACAGGACACCACTATTATTACATAGGAGTCAATAAAATATGGTTGGTAGTTGGTGGAATTTTTTCTGCCCTAGAGCCATTGGCATTCTTGGCCATGGCACTATTTGCAGTAAACATGTATAGAAAAGGGGAGAAGAAGCACCCTAATACCCTGGCCTTATTTTGGACTTTGGGATCTGCCATTGTATCTTTTATAGGAGCAGGTCTGTTAGGTTTTGCCCATACCTTGCCACAGACCAATCTATATACCCATGGAACCTTGGTTACTGCAATGCACGGACACTACGCTTTTTGGGGTGCCTATGCTATGATTGTTCTGGCCATAATTAGTTATTCATTACCGAACCTCACAGGTCGAAAATTATATGAAAGTGCAAGGGGCAGAGCTGCTTTTTGGCTGTCCAATATTGGAATGCTGGGCATGACCGTAGCCTTTGGCGTTGCAGGTGTTGTACAAGTCTATTTGGAGCGCAAGCTTAAAATGGAATTTATGGAGGTGCAAAACGAAATAAGCATCCACTTTGTGGTGCTGTTGTTATGTGCCACCCTATTTGCTACCGGAATAATAATGTACATAGTAGATTTTATAAAACATGGCCGACCAAGTGATGAAGCCTTGGAAGTTATAGAACATTAACAATAGGAATAGGCCTAAAAAGGAATTGATGTTATTGGCTATGGCCGAACATTGATGTTCCCCTCCCCCCAACTTTTTAGGCCTTTTTTAACCAAATAAGCAAACATGGATACTTTGATCAAAAAACCCTCGACAAATACTGAAAATACGATGACGTCCCTAACAGGGGATATTCCGTTTTATAAGCCCTTGGGAAAAGAAGAGGAAGTTTTTAAACATGCCTATGGATGTAGGATTCCCGTGCTTTTAAAGGGGCCCACAGGTACTGGGAAAACCCGATTTGTAGGGTATATGGCCCATAAACTTAACAGACCCCTAATTACCATTTCCTGTCACGAAGAAACTTCCTCAACGGATCTTATAGGTCGATTTATAATAAAAGGTGCCGAAACCATATGGATGGACGGACCATTGACAAAGGCCATAAAGATTGGCGCCATATTGTATTTGGACGAGATAGCCGAAGCAAGACCGGATGTAATTGTAGCTATTCATTCCTTGACAGATCACAGAAAGGAATTGTATTTGGATAAGCTGGGAGAAACCATAAAAGCACATAAGGATTTTATGTTGGTAGCATCCTTTAACCCGGGTTACCAAAAGGGTTTTAAGGAATTAAAGCCATCAACAAGACAGCGCTTTGTAGCCTTGTCTTTTAATTATCCCAGCCCAAAGGACGAGGCAGAAATACTGGTGAATGAGACCCAATTGGAGATGTCCGTTGCCAAGAAATTAGTGGGCATTGCCAATAAAATAAGGAATTTAACGGAATTGGGGTTAACGGAGACCGTATCTACAAGGTTGTTGGTGGATGCGGCCAAATTGATCCATTCCGGATTGCCCAAGCGCCTTGCAGTTAGAGTGGCCGTAGTGGAGCCACTTACCGATGACCTTGAGATAACCGAATCTCTTGCAGATTTATGTGATTTAATGATATAACGGTGGGAGCACTAAATACGAACTAGAATACTATGTTTGAACCGGATGAATTCTTATTTAGTAAAGTAGCGGGATTCCTTAAAAGTCGCAAGAAAAAATCCTTGGCAGCGGAGTTACATGCGGTAAGGTTACAGGATATTAAATCTCGACTTGGCATTTTCGCCAGAGCCATTACGGGAAAACCAATAGAGATCTTTGAAGCGGAACGTGAGGGCGGCTATAAGAACAATAGTTTTTTTCTTCCTGGGAGGTTTTCAGAATTTCCAACGGAGGCCCAGAACAGAGCTTTTTATTTGTTTCGGATCGTGTATTTATCGGTTCAGAAGAACATGGAATGCAATTTTGGGAGGGCAGAGGAACATACCTTGCAAATGGCAAGGGATAAGGCCCTTATTGCAGCCAATGGTATTTTACCCCATGTTTTTAAAGAGTTTCCTACGGCACAGGACATACATAGGGAACTGATAATGCATTTCGAATCGTTTAAAACCGAAAAAAGGCCTACCGATTATTCCTTTATTTATGGTAAATGGATGTGTAATGAGGCAGAGGAAGTTTCCGATAGCACCCTTAAAAACATTTCTGAAATTGCGAAGAAGGCCGTTCAGGACGAAATAAATACCATTTTAAAGGCCAATGCGGTTGAGGAGATCACCACTTTGGAAATAGATAAGAAGGCCCAGGAAGATTATGTGCTGACCCATAATTTTGAGAAGGTAGAGACCGCCGAGGAATGGGAAGGAGGCTGGCGCGATTTTGATGGGGACGATGATCTGGACGATCATTCCAACGCCTTGGAAGATCTGAATATGAAGCATACCGTGCGTGTGGACGACCCGGTACATTCTGTATATCAGGCCGATTTTATGGAGAACACCAACGTCTCCGAAAGTGTTGAATTGGACACCAAGGAATTTCATATAGCCTATGATGAATGGAATTTCTCAAAACGCGCATACAAGCCTAATTTTTGCAAGGTATATCCGAAAACGCAATTGGGTACGGATGCCGCATACTATAAGAATACGCTTAAACAAAATGCCAGCACCTTGATGGGCCTGCGTAAAATGTTGACCTCCGTCAACAATAAATATCAACAACAAAGGAGGCAGCCACAAGGGGATGAATTTGATCTGGATGCCATCACCGATCTTTTTGTGGACATCCATTCCAAAAGGACGCCTTCCGAAAAAATCTATTTATCCAATCGGAAGAAGGACAAGGACCTGTCCATTTTGATTCTATTGGACATTAGTTTGTCCAGCGATGGCTATGCGGCCGGTAACAAGGTCATTGATGTGGAGAAGCAGGTGTCCATTATTTTCGGAGAAATCCTGAACGAATTCAACGTAGATTTTTCCATCAATTCCTTTTACTCCAAAACAAGGAACTATACCACCTATTTGGGTTTAAAGGATTTTGATGAGGAGTGGAACAGGGCAAAAAACAAAATTGGAGCGGTAGAACCCGCTGGTTATACACGTATTGGAGCGGCCCTTAGACATTCCGGCGCCTTGTTGGATAAGCGCAACAGCAAGAACAAATGGGTAATTCTTATCTCTGACGGAAAACCGAACGATTACGATAAGTATGAAGGGAAATACGGTGTAAATGATGTGAAGCAGGCACTTAGGGAACTGAATCAGCGTAATATCAATTCATATGCCCTTGCTATAGAGGCCCAAGCCAAATTTTATCTGCCGCAGATGTTTGGGCAAAACCACTATCAAATTTTGACTACCCCGGTAGAGTTGCTTCAGTCGCTGGTAAAACTGTATGAAAAAATAAAACACCAAAGTTAGTATTATGGAGACCCCGACAATAGATCCCAAAAGCATTTATTATCCCCCTGGGGGAATACTGATGTGGATCATCATTTTTTTGGAACTGGTGACCTTTGGAATAGCACTCATTTTTATGGTGGTATCGGCCAGGGAGGAGCCAGAAATGTTTCATGATTCCAGAATGCTCCTAAATTCAACCTACGGCGCCATAAATACCGTATTTCTGCTGACAAGTGGGTTTTTTATGGCGAGAACCGTTCAATTATTCAAAGAAGGCAATATTTTAAGAGCCTCAGTTTTTCTTAGGTTGACAATGTTGGGAGGCCTACTGTTCTTAGCGTTGAAAGGATTTGAATATAACGAAAAATTGGAAGCCGGACTAGGTTTGTCCTACAATACTTTTTTTACTTATTATTGGATGTTGACCCTATTTCATATGGTGCACGTTATTGTAGGCTTAATTATTTTGTGGACGGTACAGCGAAGTATATCCAAAGTCCCTGTGAATTTAAAATTGGAGGATATGGAGGCCAGTGCAGCATTTTGGCATATGTGCGATTTAATCTGGCTGCTCCTTTTTCCCATTCTCTATTTAATTTTTTAAGCACTCAAAATATGAAAAGTACTTTTTTGACCACCTGGATATTTTTAATGTTGCTCACCCTTGTAACGGCCTTTATGGCAAATTCCGGCTTCGAGTACGCTGCCTTGGCCATATTGGGATTGGCGTTACTTAAATGTATTGGCGTGGCCTTTTATTTTATGGAGCTCAAGAAGGCGAATCCATTTTGGAAGGTTTCGCTCTTATCCTTTTTGATAATTTTCTTTACAATAATCCTGTTGGTTTAAGGATTCAAAATTTGCCCCTATTTGACTAGCTGGACTAGTGGGTCAATTCAATGATTTTTGAAATCGTTTCCTGATTGTTGACTCCCAGCCCTTCCTGCTGATAGGCCAATTCCCCTCTCTGATCAAAAACGCTTATGATGTTGGAATGGGAGAAATCCATAGGGGATATTTTTTTGTAATTGACGGCCAATACTGCTGAAAATTCCCTAGTGTCCTCCTCGGAGCCTCTTAGAAACACCCATTTTTCAGTATCCATTTGGTTTTCAATGGCAAACTCCTTAAGGCGTTGAGGGGTATCGGTTTCTGGGTCGATGCTTACGAAAACAAGCGTAACATTGTCTTTCTTATCGGTTGGGATCTGCTCTTCTATTCCACGCATATCAGCCACCAATCTGGGGCAAGCCGTTTGACAGGAAGTGTAGATCATGACCATAACCAAGACATCTCCTTTTAGCGCTTTCAGTTGTATTTCCTCATTGTTCTGATTGGTCCATTTGGAGGGAAGGTTGTAGATCGATAGCTCCGAAATTTCACCTTCTTTTTTAACATTCATCGCTAGTTCCTGCAGCTCCATTTTGCAAACACTGCAGGTGCCTGGTTTATCGTAGGTCTTGTCACCTTCGCAATGCATGGGACACTGATATTTTTCCGCCGTTGTTTTATCGGAATTCTTGTTGTTACACGCTATAAGGTTGATGAGAATAAGGCATAACAATCCGGTATTGAGAATTTTTTTCATATCCTTAATAAGTTAGGTTTTTATTATTCGATTCTTTTGTTTGTACACATCGGAATCCCAAGTTTCTTATGGAATAATTGGCTTTTAAACTGCCTCTAAAGGCATAGCGCATAAAGGCGGCGTAGTTCATTAAGTCCGATGCTCCTACAGCTGCACTACCACAAAAAAGATTACTGTCTTTGTCTACATCTTTTCTGGATTCACCAGAAATAAGCACCGAATTGAAATCCATGGTCCATTCCCATACAAGTCCATGTAGATCGTATATTCCCCAGTAATTCTTAAAAGTGGAACCTATAGAATTGTTAAATGATTTAGGAGCTTCGTACCAGTCC
>TARA_R110001592_G_scaffold268772_2_pt1 | contig 10731 bp, 10 predicted proteins | sample TARA_R110001592 | Tara Oceans TARA_R110001592 (sample SAMEA4398387) | marine metagenome | biome: Polar Biome; feature: [SRF] surface water layer (ENVO:00010504); material: water (ENVO:00002006), including particulate matter (ENVO:01000060) such as... | depth 5 m | reverse complement strand
CCGAGCATTATTAGAGATAAAGATCCATCTAAACGACCTACATATAAATCCGCTAAACAACCTAAAACATTTTTCGGTGGTGAAACTGAATGCGCTAAAGCAAAAAAATTAGTGAAAGAGAAATGCGGAAAAACGAAACGCGCCCCATCAGCATACAATCTATTTATTAAACAATACTTCGCGGAAAATAGTAACGCATCTATGAAAAGTGCGGCGGCGGCATGGAAACTATCTAAACCATCAAGTAAAGCAGCACCTAAAAATAGACCAAAAATAGCACTTACTACTTTTGGAGATGTCCCGCCACCACCAGATACACCAGCACCTAAAAAGAAAAAACTAATTATTAAAAAGAAACTACCAGAACCACCAAAGAAGAAATTAGTTTTATTACCACCATCGGCATTTGTAGCAGATATTAAAAAAACACCCAGTCCGCCAAAGAAGAAAGCACCAAAAACACCACCACCAAAGAAGAAGAAAAAGAAAGCAGCAGATATAGACGGTGTAGAAAGTGAAGATGACTTTGAATTTGATATTACCACACCAGCAGCAAGACGGACTTCTACTTTTAGACCTACACCAACTAAACCCAGAAGTTTAGCAGATGAACTAAAAGCGGTTGATGACCCACAAGCACTATTAGATAGTAGTGTAGACCAATATGGAATAGATGATGATGAACCAGCACCTAAAAAGAAAGCACCCAAGAAGAAAGCAGCACCTAAAAAGAAAATCCCAAAAGCAGCAATAGCAAAAGCAAAAACAGAATTAGAAAAAAGAACTGGACTAACTAAAGCACAAGCGAATAAACTATCCCCTACAGAATTATTTGGAATGTTGCCGCCAGAAATTAGACGAATGATTTTAGACCCAAAAATAACTGGGGTCAAAGTCGGTAATAGAGTGTTATTGAAAGATTTTGATATGACTATGGAAGAAGAATTCTACGAACCAAAAGAATATATGCGAGATAATATATTTGAGAGTAATGATTACTATGGCGACTATAGTGAATATTTGAGTAAGCGTGACGCGGCGTTTTGGAAAGAGAACTTTAGAGATTTTGATAGTCTATCAAGAAAAGAACAAGACCGTTATGAAACTATCCAAGAAAAATATAGAGATAAAGTTGAAGATGATGTTTATAAGACATGGAATAAACTTTATAAAGATTGGAAGAAAACAACTGGAAAAAAAGAAACTGATACTGAAGATAATTGGTTGATGCGATTTATTCAATATGTAGTTAAATCGGGTTATACTTCTATAGTAGATGGAAGTGATAAACCAGAATATTATGTAAAGAAACGAGAAGCAGCAGCAAAAAAAGAGAGAGAAAGATTAGCAGAAGCAAAAAGAGAGAGAGAGAGAGAAGAAAGAGAAGCAGAAGCAAAGAAGAAAGCACCAGCACCCAAGAGAAAAAAATCAATTGGTAGACCAAAGAACGAATTAGAAGTTCAAGCATATATAGATGAATATGTAGACCCTATCCCACGAAAAACATTACGACCCCCACCGAACACACCTAATACGAGATATATAAATGACGAACGAGAGAATAGACCAAAGAAAGAATTTATTGAGATGGTTATGGAAGATGAAGAGTTAATGACATATATAGCAGAATTTATACACGCTTTTAATTATGCGAAAAAATATGGTGATGATGATTTTGAAGAAATGAAAGACACTCTAACTAGGGCATTAGAATACGACCCATCATTATCATTTGATACTGAACCACTATTAAATATAGTTTTAGAAAATCCAAGAATAATACAATTTATAGATGAAACTGAAGAAGAACCGCCAAGCAACGATGTTATGCGTTTGGTTAATGCCGAAGCGTTTGAAGAAGCAGCAACAACACTATCACTAGCGTTTGATGACTTAGCAGCAGCAGCAAATAGAGAAGATGAAGATAGTGATGACGAAGATGCCGCTGATTTTATAGAGCATAATGGTAAAGAATATGTAGTAGAAGATGGTAAAGTCTTTTTGGTGGAAGATGATGATACTATAGATGATGAGAAACCGATTAAAGATAAAAAACTAATAAAAATTATCAAAAGTAAAGCAAAGAAGAGCGGCGGTAATATCCGTAATACTGGAAAACCCCTACCGAAGAAACAACTAAAATCAGCATCGGGTAAAGCAAATAGCACTAAAAAAAATACTTCGTGGTTGTCACACGTAGCAGAATTTAGAAAAGCAAATCCATCTATTAAAAACCGAGATGTTATGAGAGAAGCAAAAAAGACTTATAATAAATCGGGTGGAGCAGAGTTAGTTGTAGATAATAACAAAATAGAAACGCACAAAATGCCAGATGGTAGTGTAATGAGTGGTAAAACGCATAGTAAAATTAGTGAATTAGTAAAGCAGAAGAAAGCGGGTAATGTCCCAGAAGCACCACAAAAGCAAGATAAGAAAAGTGATGACGACCAGAGTAAAATTATGGTAGATATTATGAATAGTTTTGATGTTTTTAATAATAGATTTGGAGCAATTTCTAATTCGGCGGGAACTATAGAAGAGAAAAAGACCCAATATAATAATGAAAGAGCAAAATTAGAAAAATATCATGAAGATATTATTAAAAATTATAAAGATAGTCTATCATCGTCTAATATGGAAATAGCAACTAAAGCATATAACTATGCGGCGGAAACTTATAAAATCGGTGTAGATAATCTAACGGCGGGTGTCCCTACACAGAGAGTAGATTTTGAAAACTTTGATGATAATGATACTATTACTGAAATTATAGATAAACAACTTGCCGTCCCACGAACCGCTTTAGATAGAGCAAAATCATTTTATAGTGTCCCAATCCCAGAAGCAAAAATCCAAAATTTTAGTCCCAAAGTCCCCAGTCTTGGTAATATGGCGTCTATCTATCCATACGGTAGACAACAAGCAGAGAAGATGATTATGGGTGGTAGAGTGAAGAAAGACCCTAAAAAACTTATTACCGAACTAACCAAAGATTTATTTATTAGAGATATGAAGAAAAAATATCCCCGTAGAAGTCTAAAAGAGATTAAATCCGCCTACCAAAAATATAAGAAAGATATTGAAAGTATTATGACCGACGCTATTGTAGATAGTATGAAAATTCGCGGTGGAGCGGACTGTGCCGCTAATCAATATAGTTCGGGCGATAGATGTTATAATAAACAAGAGCGACCCGATAATTTTGATAGAAATAAATTTGATGCCGAACAAAAAAGACAAGCGGCGTCTAATCAGAGAAAAGATGATGGAATGGTTAAAATGCCAGACCCTATTGCGACTACTAAATTAGACACTACAACCCGTCGGACTATCGGTCCAGCGAACCCTATGCCGTCACCTAAACCGCAACCGAAAAATGAAAAAGATTTTGTTTCTAAATTTAGTGCGGCAGTAACGCCACCCGATAGTGGACCGATTTTTGGAACTGACGGAAGCGATATTACCGATCCCCGCGCGTGGGTAGATACTATTGGTAATATTGCGGTAGGGACTTTTAAGGGAGTTGAAAGCATCTTTGACGCACTCGGTTCAATATTTTAAAAACATTTTAAAAATAATAAATAAATTAATATATAATGAAAAAATCTGGCGGAAAATTATTCGGTGCTAAAGAAGCATTTTCTAATAAAATAAAAAGCATATTGAAAAAACACGGAGATAAAAAAATTAGAGCGATAAGAATTGGTAGACGACCCATTAATAGTAAAGTAGAAAAAGCGTTCAATCTAATTAGTTTGGGTAAATGGGAAGAAAATCGCAAAAAATATTACTACGACACACTATTTCATCTATTTCTTATTCTAAATTTAGATGACGGAACTATTATTTCTTTTGAAAAAAATAGTATAGTTACTATGACTGAAAATGATGGTCGCTGTTCTATGAAAGATGTAGAGTGTTTAGAATTACCATATCCAAGTAATAGTATTACATTAGACGAATTAGTAAAGAAACCATTAAATAGAATTGGAAAAGAAAAATATTTTGTCTACGAAGCATTCAAACAAAATTGCCAGATTTTTATTAGTGAAGTTCTAAAAACTTTTAATCTATTTAGTCCAGCAGCAAAAGAATTTATATATCAAGATATTAGTGAAATAGTAAAACGATTACCGTTCTATGTAAAATTTATAGCAAAAACCGTTACGGATATAGACGCTACGAAAAGTAAAATTACTGGAGCGGGGCATAAAAATTGCGGTTGCCATAAATGCGTTTTAGCGGGGGGGTGCGCTACATGTGAAAAATGTCCCCTAAAACAGAAAGCGGGTGTAATAGAAGAAAAACGCGAACCAGAAGTAGACCAGACCGCAGAAGATTTAGCGGAACTAACTAATTTTATTACAGATATACTTACTCAAAAATAATTAATTCTATTCTTTATAAATAAAGCAACTATTACTAAATTCTCCACCTAAATCATAAATTTCAGTATTAGTTAATTTCATATATCTATTCGTATCTCTAGGTAGTCTAATAAATCTATAACATTCTATATTATCACTATTTAACCAGATATAATAGTTATAATCGTTATCTTTATGATATTTATAGTATGCTTCTGTGCTATTATCGTAAATGACTTTCATTTTATAATAATAATAATAATAAAATAATAAAATCAATTTTTATTTTAAATCAATTAAATTTTTACTCAAAAATAAAAAATAATTTATAGTGTTCTATTGGTAGTCATTCTATAGACTTTAATTCTTTATTCTTCTTACACTTTCTAATTGTAGACGCTCGTGTAGTGAGTTCGGTTTTTAGTTCTTCTTTCATATTTTCTTCTTGTTGTTCTTCATTAACTATCAATACATTTTCTACTATATTCATTACTTTATCTATACTAAATAGATGGATTACTCTTTTTAATTTATGGCATTTAGCACAGTAGTAGGAGTGCCAACTATCGCAAGTTTCAACTTCGCAAAAACAACATTTACCCATTATTTTATTTATTTTTATAACTTTAATTTTTATTTTTTTTTATTATTTTCACTTTATTAAAAATATTTTAAGAAGTTAATTTTATATAATATATAATGAATACACTAAGTTTAGATAGTGGACGCCCACTTGCTATGATTAGAAACGGACATTTGGATAAAGAAATAGTCCATATCAATACTGATATAGAGAAAAATAAAACGAAAGAATTAGATACAGACCAGACCGCTATACTAATTGAAAATCTATATAGAACGATGGGTAATAAACTAAATTTTAGAAAGATGGAACTATTACGCGATGCTATACAAAATAAGCGTAGACCCGTTAATAGAGAATTAGCACAGTTCTACGATCATGCTATAAGTTTGATGGAAAATAATGAAGATAAAGAAATAATTTTGAATGAGGGCGAATTAGTCCCTATTTTTGATACTAAACAAGAGCGTAGTGTTTTTATGGTTTGCGGAATGAGTGGTAGTGGTAAGTCTACATATACCGCCGCCCTATGTAAGACATATCATCAACAATATCCAAAAAATAAAATTATTCTATTTAGTAATAAACCAACAGACCCCGTGTTTGATATTTTGAGTTATGTAGACCGCATTACTATTACTGAAGATTTAGTGAAAGACCCTATTACTTTGAATGAATTAGAAAATAGTTTAGTTCTATTTGATGATGTAGAATGTAATACTTCTAAAGAAATAGACAAAGAACTTACAAGAATTAGTGACTTAATTCTACAGCAGGGACGCTCTTATAAATGTAGTTTTGTCTATATTTCGCACCAAGCGAACAACTACAAAGCAACCCGCAATATTCTAAACGAAGCACACCACATAGTAGTTTTTCCGTCTATGTCTACAAGATATAGTTTGAACTATTTATTCGGTAAATATTTTGGTTTTGATAAAAATACTATTAGTAAAATTTGTAAATTACCGAGTAGATGGGTTCAAGTCACTAAAGCACCCGCCGCTATACTCTATAAGACTGGGTGTTTTCTACCAGATTGTTAGAACCATTTTTTAATATACTCTAAAATAGTTTCTGGTTTTTTTGGTGTAGTAATAGTTTGCGATGTTGTAGTGTTTTTATATGCGGGATTTTTAATAAACGCTTTATACATAATAGTAATTATTAGAAAATACATTTAAATTTATTTTTATATTTTATTTATAATGTCTTCACTATTTTTAAACCAATCCGTTCCAAATAAAAGCGTTAATATTAGAGTAAATGATGCCGTTATAGATAATAGTATTGTTACACACGATTTACAGATTAATAATTATTTTTTTGAAAAATGTATAGTAGTTAGTCAAGCAACCAGTCCAACGACTACTATTGACGCTCTTAATAACCGTAATCTACTTATCAATACCCAGACTTTCACTACACCGCATAGTAGTAATAACTTCACTTCATTTTTAGTTACTAACTTTGATTGTGCGTCGGGAGCGGTAATAGATGTTAATATCCAGAAATATAGTGGGACTGGACTACCAATAGTGACGGGGATTATCGCAGATGATAATAACTACCAGATTACTATTATTAATCTACACCCTACAACCGATTTAGATAATACATTCCAATTGAGTTTAGAAAGCAAATATTTTGTTATTCCAAATTAAATTAAAAAATAAAAAATAAATAAATATATGGATAATGCTAAAGATAAAACACTCTATAAAAAAGTTGTAGTAGATGCTAAAAAGAAATTTAAAGTCTATCCAAGTGCCTACGCGTCTATGTGGATACAGCGTGAATACATGAAACGCGGCGGTGAATATTTTAAAAAAGATAGTGGACTAAAAAACTGGAGAAAAGAGCGTTGGATACAAGTTCTACCGCTACTAAAAGACGGCAAGATAATAGAATGCGGAGATAGTAATAAGACTACTAAAGCGTGTAGACCAATAGTAAAAGTAAATAAAGATAGTCCAATAACCATTCAAGAACTATTAGAGATACACTCTGTAGAAGATATAGTGAATGCCGCTGAAAAAAAAAATAAAGATATGTCTAAAAGACTAAACTGGAGAGAACTAACATTAAAATAGAACTATTTAGATGATTTAGTATAGAAACGCGGCGTGCCGTATTTTAATTAAATTAATTAAAATAAAATTTGATTTTATATTTTGAACTATTTTAAGAATACAACACAAGAACATTATGGCGGGTTTCCACACAAAAACATTTATCAAGCACGACGACTATATGACGCCGAAATACTGTTGGCAGAATATAGAAGAATATATCCCTAAAGATAAAATTATATGGGAAGCGTTTTACGGCGACGGTAAGAGCGGCACATATTTAGAAGAGATGGGTTATAATGTAATTCACGAACCCGTAGATTTCTTTAAAAATGATATGGGAGATATTATAGTTAGTAATCCACCGTTTAGTAAGTCTAAAGAAGTAATGAATAGACTATTAAAATTAGATAAACCGTTTATTATACTATTTCCATCAAGTAAAATCAATACCCAATATTTTAGAGAATGGAGAAATAAAAATCTACAAATTATTATCCCAAGAGCAAGAATACATTTTGATAAAAAAGTAGATGGAGAAACCCCAGAAGACTATAAATCATCGTGTAATTTTGACTGTTTCTATTATTGCTATAAAATGAACTTACCAAGTGATATTGTGTGGTTAGAAGAAGACAAGAAACCAAAAGTAGTTGTAAAAAAATATAAATGCGATTGTGGTAGTGAAATTAGAGAAAGTAATAAAGAAAAACATTTTGAAACAAAAAAACATAAAAAATTTATTGAAAAGAAAAAGAAAACTATTACTATTAAACCAAAGAAGAAACTAATTATTAAACCCAAAGAAGAAACTATTACTATTGAACCAAAGAAGAGTTGTATAGTGTGTGGAGAAACAGAAAAAAAACTACGGGATTACTATACTGATAATGATTGTGTTAATGTTTGTGCGGTTGGAGTGTGCGGTAGAGAACTTACTGTAGATAGAACAAAAAAATATATGAAAAAAATAGACGAACAAATGATAAAATTAATGTCTAAAAAATAGTCTAAAAATCCAGAAATAGTTCCATAGATAATATAGCATAATAACTTTATTATAGTTATAAAAAATTAACTTAATTAAGAATAAATACATTATTATAATGGATAATCAAATTTCAAAATCTTTATCTGGTAGTGAAGTTCTAAAATTATTAGACAACAAAGCAAATCTATTTAGTTATAGTCAATTACATACTATAAATAGTATAGACGAATTACTGGGACAATATAAAAAATGTGTGCTATTATATCATACATCACCGACTTACGGTCATTATTGTTGTGTGTGGGAGAATAATAATACTATATTTTTTTTTGACCCGTATGGCACCAAACCAGACACGCAACTAAAATTTCTACCGAAAGATTTGAAAGAAGAATTAAATAGCAATCATAATTATTTAATTAAACTAATGTATAATAGTGGGTTGAAAGTAGAATTTAATGAATATCAATTACAGAGTAGAGAAAATAATGTTACTACATGTGGTCGGTGGTGTGTTAATAGATTAAGATTTCCAGAAATTAGTATAGATGAATATCACTCTATTTTTAAGCAGAGTTCTAATTATATTGCGAATGATAAACTAATTTGTTTATTAGTTCCAATTATATAATTTAAAAATATATTTATAATAATATTATAAAATGTCTAACTATAATTATAATCCATCAGCAGAATATAGTAGTGATAATCAACATATCTATTATAATCTTGCGATAGAAAATGCGTTTAATGGTGTAGATAATGGTAATACTAATGACTGTGTCTATGAGAAGCAGACCCCGAATATTCTAACAAAACAGAGCGACTACGAACTGTGTGTAGATAGTTGGCAAGTTAGAGCAAAACTACCCATTCTAATTTGTCCCATTAAAGAGGGGGCATTAGCAAGTAATATTAATCTAACGCCCTATTCCGTCACCTACGAATTCACTACGGGCGGTGTTACTACTAACTTCAAAACAGAGTTAATTTATCTACCCGACCCAAAATTTATAGACCCTACGAAGGGTCCACTACCGAAACCACCAGACCAAAACAACGGTATTCAAGACTTACTAACTAATCACGGGTATTATTGGTTGACTAAATATAACACTATGGTTAAAATGATAAACACCGCGCTTACTACAAGTTATAATGCGTTTAATGCCGCACACGGCGGTATTCATAGTGCGCCGTGTCATATTCAATATAATCCCCAGACTGGTCTATTTTCTATGGTAAGCGAAAGTAGTTACGCTACAGCAGCAAATCCAGCAAAAGTTTATTTTGAAACGCAACTCTATAAATATATAGACACGGTTCCAGCACTATTTCACGGGTTTAATCAACCATTTTCTAAAGAATTCCAGATAGATTTTGAAGTTAGAAGTGGTAATAGTAATGCGTGGATTGTTGGTAATCCCAACTGTGGTGTAGTCCCTAATCCCCAAACAGACCCGCCAGATTTTATTATAATGGAGCAAGAAACAGATAGTCGTGAACTATGGAGTAATATAACACAAATTTTAGTGACATCAAATAGTATTAATGTTAGGGATCAATATCTACCGTATAGGGTAAAACCCCAACAGATTAATAATAAAGCATTTGATAATTTTAACCAACCGAAGCGTAGTGTATTGAGTTATATTGATTATAACACTACAAAAGCAGCAACAACACTACAGAGTAGTTTAGTAAGAGATTTGAACTATAATCCAAAATATAGACGGTGGATTGATTTAGTATCTAATGATAGTCTAAATAATATAAATGTAGAATATTTCTATGTAATCAACGGACAGACTATTCTACCATTAACTTTGCCAGTCAACGGAACCGCCGATGTTTCGCTATTATTTAGAAAGAAGAATTAACTTTATAACAATAATATTTATTTAAAAAAAGAATATAAAATTATATTATAACAATAATGTCCGCCCCTATGACTAATTCTTCGCGTCCAATCAAAACCGCTAATCTTCTTGACCCTAGACTTGAAGCACTTGAACCATCCCAGAAGCAGATGACTTGGGCGATCCCTAAATCGTGTGAAGGGCAAAATGTCGTTCAGCAGCAAGCGAACTCTTACTCTACTTCGGGTATTACTTGGAATTTCAACACCCAAAGTGAGAATGTTCTAATTGACCGTCGCATCTACGCCCGCGCCCAGTTTCAACTAACTTTTGTGGGAACAGCACCAATCGGGCAACCACTACTTAACACCGAAAGTGACGCTCTACGCTTTCTACCGCTCGCCGCCGTGACCCAGTCGCTCAAAGTGACTATTAACGGTTCGTCAGTTGAAAGTCAGTATGCCGATAGTCTACTCGGGGTTCTTCGCTATAATCTGGACGACCATTTGAAAGAAACCGATTTGTCTATGTCGCCATCTACGCAAGATAAATATCAGCGCTACGTGTCGGGTGTGGGTTCGGTTCGTAATCCACTATCAAGTTACGGAAACTCTGGTAAAGAAACGGGTAGGGGTAGTTTTTTTATGGATAGTATTACCAACCCCGTTTCGCCCGACGCATCGGTTACACCCATTACCGCAGTTGTTCTATTCACGGTGACAGAACCCCTACTACTTTCACCTATGCTTTATAAGTCGGGTGACCTACAGTCGGGTCTTATTGGTGTCCGTAATATGGGCGTCCAGTTCAACTTCGCTTCGGGTCAGTTGTCCCGTCTTTGGTCGCGTGCGGCGTCGGG
>TARA_R110001592_G_scaffold99014_3_pt1 | contig 10742 bp, 8 predicted proteins | sample TARA_R110001592 | Tara Oceans TARA_R110001592 (sample SAMEA4398387) | marine metagenome | biome: Polar Biome; feature: [SRF] surface water layer (ENVO:00010504); material: water (ENVO:00002006), including particulate matter (ENVO:01000060) such as... | depth 5 m | reverse complement strand
GCATCGCCAAACATTAAGGTGATTATCAAATTTGGAAATAAAAAGCATACAAATACTATGAAAGTTGACAAGCTACCAATAAAGAATACATATTTAAAAAGTACTGGTGCAGTAGGTTCTCCATCCTTTTGTTTTTGAATAACCGTTGGCATTAGTAACATAACAAACATCCAAGCAACGAAATAAACCACTCTACCAATTAATGCTAGAGAAGAATATAGACCTGCTTCTTTATCATTAAAATAATGCTTGACCAATAGAATATCACTATTGTTTATGATAATCTGCGTGAGTTCATAACCAGCGGTAAGGCCGATAAATATCCAGACTCGTCTTAAATCTACCGAAGAGAGTTTGCTTTTAGTAAAAACTTGAACTCCTTTCAAATCTGACGGAAAAAGTCCGAATACAAAAGACAGCGCTATACCTGCTGCTATTAAAATTCCCGGTTCAAAAGGCACTAATAATAACAAAGCAAAAGTAAGCAGTAGCCTGCTCCACATCTCTGTTTGATAAGTAGCCGCTAATTTTCCGAAATCATGCCTACCTTGAAATCTTCCTCTATTAACACTCATAACAAAATACAAGGGTATAGCTGCAGCGAAAATCATGAACATGTAATGATTCTGTGTTTTAAACAGTTCTTGTAGGCTCTTTGAAAAAACGAGTACAAGTATTCCTGTAAAGACACCAAAAACCAATGCGTATCTATACATTGTATTCTTAAAAGCAACCCACGTTTCATCTGAAAACAATACTGCAAATTTTGTAGTAGCTAGCTGAAATGTCATCCCAACAAAAGACAATACTAATAACAAGGTTACCAATAATGCCGCATCTGCAAATGCTTCAGGTCCTAGTAATCTACCTAAAAGTAAATTGTATAAATAATTACCGCCATTGACCAGCAAGGCGCTACCCATAAACAAATGCTTGGGGGATACTTTCTTCAATGCTACTTTTAGTACTGACATGAATTGGGTCTTCTCTAGTTGATTATAAGTTTCGATTATTATCTATAGACAAAGGCAATTTTCGCCAACTGACCAACAATTTTCACTGAATCTTTCATAGATAGTTTAGAACCATCGGCATGTATCCATCGTTTAAGAGGCTGCTCACAAATAAGTTTCTTAGCTTCAGTTTTACCATAATGCTTTCGCATTCTAATAAACATTTCTACATCGAACAACCATTTGGTAATAAAAGGTTTATTAAAAAGCATAGGCACTACAGAACGGTCCATAACTTTTGCACCACATTGTGTGTCATTGAATGGCATTCTTAATATGGTTCTAATAATAAGATTAATAGTCATACTAATAATCTTTCGCGCAGATTCTTTAGTAATGTCAGCTCCCATTCTACTCATTCTAGATCCACTTACTATTTTAAAATTAGATTGGTCTAGTGTTTCTACCAAGTCATCAAAATCTCTAAAATCGGTAGATAAATCTGCATCTAAAAAGCCGATATAGTCTAATTGCTCATCTTTTGCTAAATGCAACATACCTTGACGCACTGCTTCTGCCTTACCACCATTTTGTGCGCAATTGTAAATACTAATATTACTCTCACTACCTTTTTTCAGTTTCTCTAAAACCTCTAAAGTTTTATCAGTGCTACCATCGTTAACGAAACAAAGGTGATACCCAAGGTTTTTATGCGCAAAATCTTTAAACTCGTTACTTAATAGGCGTTCCTCTTCATTGTAACAAGGTATTACTACCCCAACACAATTTTTTTGCAACATTCTAGAATTATTTGAAACTTGCGAATCGTCACTTATAATAGGTGCGCCAACCAGTCGTTTTATACGAGCCGCCATTTCATCTAAACTTACGGGCTTTTTCATATAATCATCAATGCCTAAAGTAAAGCCGTCCATAATGATATTTTCTTCGGTATTACCCGACATCACCAAAACTGGAACAGCATTTTTTTCGCCAGATTTTATGTATTTCACTACCTCCAAACCAGACATGCCCGGCATATTAATATCAACAAGAACTAAATCAGGCTCAAAAGAATCGAACAGCTCTATTCCCTTTTGACCAGTATTAGCGGTTTTAACAGTGTAACCTAATTCAGTAAGGCGTCTTTCAACCGATAAAAGAATAAGTTGTTGATCATCAATAGTTAGTATTTTCATGATTTTATTTAAGTAAGATTTAACCTACATATAACGAATTATTACAATTATATTGTAAGAAAAGTGTAAAAAAGTTTCAAAAAAGCTATACCGATATTATCGATATCCTGTTGATTTATAAATACTGATTCTTTAATATCAAGTATCCACATTTGTAAAACATCGAAGAACCATAAATTCTTTGCTACTTTAATTTATTTACCATAATCAACATGTGATGTTTAAAAAATAAAAAGGGAGCGGCTAACCACACTACTCCCTCTTTCCTTAAACCTAACCAAATAGTTTATAACATCAATTCTTTTTCAACAAGAGCCACATTTAACTTGAACCCTTTAGGCTTAGCAAATTGTAATACTTTATACTTCTACCTATGTATACGTCAAATATCGTTAAGCCTACCTTTGTAATTTGTCTACTTTAGGCCGATAACCAATTGGTATAGACGAATGGCAATTATCTTACTTCCGTTTCCGTGAATCCAGTTTTACCTTTACAATACTGATAATAACCAATAAATTGCAATAATCACCGTTAGGTATTTGTAGTATTAATCTCACTTTATATGATTCATAGAGTACTTTTTATTTTTTTGATTACAACTTCCCTATTAAGGGCACAATCTGATATGTCAAAAGGGTTTGGAATGTTAGAAAAAGGAAACTTTCAAGAAGCTGAACTTTATTTTGATGAATACTTAAAAACCGACCCTGATAATAAAACTGCCAAACTATGTTATGGACGAGCTGTTGGACTCAGTGGTGAGCCAGAAAAAGCGACAAATATATTTTCTGAACTTTTAAAGGAATATCCTGGCGATTTTGAAATAGAAATTAATTACAACGAATCTTATCTATGGGCAAAAGAATATATAAAAGCTAAACCTTTATATGCTGACTTGGTTGAGAAAAACCCTAAGAAATTTGGAGCAGTTTTAGGGTATGCAAATACCCTTAGCAACCTTAAAGAGTATGCATCTGCTTTAAATTGGGTTGAAAAAGCTTTAGCACTTCAACCAGATAATAGCAGTGCTAAAATCTCTCGAAAATTTATGCGCTTGGGCTATGCTAATGAATATGTGAATAATCAGGAATATGGAAAAGGTGAGCAATTATTAAAAGAGATTTTTAATGATTTTCCGAATGACAAAGATGTTCTAATCAATTTGGCAAATCTTTATCTAATTACAAAACAAGTAGATAAAGCGAAGAACATGTATGAAAGGTATGCGACAACTCCTAAAGATTCTATTACCTCATTAAATGGAATTGTGTTAGCCGAGCATATAGATGAAAACGACAAAGAAGCACTCAATATTTCAAAAACGACCACTTTAAAGGCTATTAAACTAAATAACACCAAACTTATAGAACAAACCTATGATCGTTATATACAGTCACTAATTTGGAATAGAAAATTTATTACAGCAAAAAAACAAATCGATAGTCTAGAAAAACACTATCCAAATAGCAACTGGATTCACGCATTAAAAGCAACGCGTGGTCTTTACACCGGTGACCCAAAATCTAGTATAGAAAGTTATGATAAAATTTTAGTGAATGATAGCGCTTCTTTCGATGGTAATTTAGGCAAGGCAAATGCCTTATTTGCAGCAGACTTAATCATACCCGCCTATAACATGGCCAACCAAACTCTTAAGTTTTATAAGAATCAAAAAGACGCTAAAGGTTTTATTGAAAAGCTAAACTTAATGCATACACCTACTATCGAAGAACATGCTGCATATACTTTCGACAATGGTAATAACGTAGCATTTTTCACCAATACTACAATCGATGTTTCATTTACCACAAAATTTAGAACTACGGTATCTTACTTTTTTAGAACCACTGAAAATAGTGTAACTGATAATAAAGCAACTTCTCGTGTGCTATTGGCTGGTTTACAATACAAGTTATTTCCTAAAACCGTATTAAAAACCGTGATAGGATTAAACAACTCTAGGTTTCTAGACGAAGCATATACGCAACCTGTTTTAGATATTAAATTAGATTTACAACCCTTTAAGCTACAAAACCTAACAATTGGGTATCAGCGTGAAGTACAGAGTTTTAATGCTGAATTAATAGAACGTGAAATTGTACAAAATCACTACGGTCTTAATTACAACTTAGGTACCAATATTAATTTAGGTTGGTATACTCAACTAATGCATACCCAACAAAGTGATGAGAACGTTCGAAATCTATTATTCACCTCTTTATATTATAATGTTCTTCGTAAACCTGTACTAAAAATGGGCGTTAACTATCAATATATTACTTTTAAAGATCAGGTACCCACCATATACTTTAGTCCCGAAAAATACCAGGCGGTTGAATTATTTGCAGATATACGTGGTAAAATCTCAGAAAAAACAACCTATATGGCTAGTGCTGCCACTGGTATTCAACAAGTAGAAGAGGATCCTAAAACACCCATTTTTAGAGCAGAAACTTCTGTGCAACATCAATTCTCTAAACGTCTTAGTATGAGCGTTTATGGTAAGTATAGCAATATTGCCTCTGCTACTGCTGCTGGTTTTGAGTATACAGAAATTGGATTAAAAGCTAAATGGTTGTTTTTAGAGAAGCCTTTATTTCACAATAAACTAAATCTCGATTAATTTTCACCAAATTATTTATTCTCTATTTTTTATTCTGGTTGAAATCTTTTACCCAAATGTAAATCTGATAAATTATCAAAAAAACATGGCAAAAGAACCCATAGGCTTACGTAATTTTTTATTAGAGAAGATTTAAGCGCCTCATCAATTCTGGTCTATTAGAGCGGCTTATAGGCACCACATTCTTAGTAATTAACACACTGTTATCTTGAATATCAATAATTTTTGTGAAATTGATTATGTAAGATCGATGTATCTGCAAGAATATTTTTTCAGGTAGTTTTTCCTTAATTTTTTTCAAGGTGGTATGTACCCTATATTTATCTTTTTCAGTTTTAACTTCTATATAATCTCCTTTAGCTTCAATGATTAAAATTTCTTTTAGTTTAAGCTTTACGAGTCTTCTGTCAATATTTATATACAAATCTTCACCTTCAACTGAATCTTGTTTAGATTCAGCTATTGATTTTGGCTGTTTGCTTGTTAAGCCAGATATTTTTTTAATACTTTTTTCAAATCTATCTTGAGTAATCGGCTTCACCAAATAATCTATAATACACTCATATTCATAAGCTGCTATAGCAAAATTGGTATCTGAAGTAGTTAAAACAATATTAGGAGGATCTTTTAAAGTCTGTACAAAATCAACTCCGCTAAAACCTGGCATATGAATATCTAAAAATATGACATCTATATTTTGTTGGTTTAAAAACTTGATAGCTGAAATAGCATTATCAAATTCTTCAATTACATCAAGCTCCGGAATTTTTGAACACAACTGTCTCACAATTGCTCTTGCCGCAGCTTCATCATCAATTATAATACAGTTCATTTAAATTGTTTTTATATATTCTTCAATGGTTTCTAAAACCTCATTAAATTTAGATTCACTACCATTTTTTCCTTCTAATAATTCCATTTCATACGCAACTGCTAGCTTGTATGAATTCTCCATGCCTAAAATATTGAATTTATGTTTAAGTTTATGTACAATCTCTGCAGTTGCTTTTACTCTATTACTAGTAACATGGCCGTAATATTCTTCCTTTTCTATGGGAAACTCATCTTTGATAATAGTGATAAATTGATTTCTAAATTCAATATCATCACCTGCAAGCTCATCGACATAATTAAGGTTTGGTTGTTCTATCATGAATTCTTTTTAAAGGTAATAAAAGAAGATGTTCCTTCATTTTCAGTAGCGGCTAAAACAAAAGTGATACCTAAGACCTTGTCATCTTTAATCTCACCAGTAGTAAACCCTAAAATCATTTGTGCATTAATAAATAAACCTTTCACCATAGTAGAAATTTGTACACTTTCTTACATAAAACGATTACCAAAAACCAGCTGATTTCTCAAGTGTATTCCATTCTCATTAAATACAAAAGGTTTGTTTATTTTTTTAATTGCTTGAACTATTTTCATTGGTTTATTTTTAGATTTCATTTTTCTTAATCGTAAAATGGAATTTAGTTCCTTCCCCAACAATACTGTCTACCCAAACGGTACCACTATAACGATCAATAATTTTTTTAACAATTGAAAGTCCAATACCCGTTGATCTTTCATTAGTACTTATAGATTGAAATATGTCGAAAATCTTTTTATGATACTCTTTGGGTATACCAACACCGTTATCACTAATCGTAAATTGCCATTGATCGCCCAAATCTTTAAATAGCACTTCTACTACACCTATTTCTTTTTCAATATGAACAACGGCATTACCAATTATATTTTGAAAAACTTGGTGCATCTTAATACGGTCGGCAACAATAGTTGGCAGCGTTTTAGGCACTACTAGATTAACATTTTCAGGAATATAAATTGTTTCTCCGATATCAGTGATAACGGTATTTAAATCTACTTTAGAATCATCAAGTTCAGAACTGTTTGCTGCGGAGTATTCTAAAATTCCATGAATCAATTTATCCATTGAGGCCACTTTCTCTTGCATTAGCGCTAAATTCTGCTTTCCGCCTTCGTCTAAAACATCTTTATAATCTTCATATAACCATGTGGCCAATGCACTTATGCTTCGTAAGGGAGATTTAAGATCATGAGATACAATATGCGCATATTCTTGTAGACCCTGATTACTATTTTCTAATTCTGAAACTAGTTTCTCTTTCTGTAATTCTAGTCCCTTTTGATTGGTGATATCTAAATGAATACCTATAGATCCAATTACCTTGCCTGAATCACTATATCTAGGTGCTCCACTAATTAGCCAGTGCTTTCTATTTTTATTTTTATCTGTTATTTCAACTTCGTAAGAATCAGATTCACCTTGTAATCGCTTTTCATTCTTTTCTAAAATAATATTTTCACTTTTAAATTTTATAACATCAGAAGCGATTTTACCTATTAGCTCATCACTATCATACCCACTCATTTTACAAAAACTCTGGTTAACCATTTGAATAATATCTTCATTATCAACTTCAACCAAACCAAGATTCATATTGGCGATTATACTACTATATTTTTCACGTTGTGTTTCTAAGTTTTTACGGTAATTCTTACTTATGGTTACATCATGATATGCCCATAAATGACCTTTATAATCTCCATCATTATTTATTGGTATATAATCTCTTTCTAAGATTCTACCATCAATCATTTCCAGTTCATCTGATAAGACAATTTCTCTTTTTGCAAGTATTTCTTCTATTCGTCTTAGGAATTTCTCAGAATTCTTGAAAAATTTTTTATTATGCTCTTCAGATTCTTTGCAATCTTCGCCTATAAGCTCATTTGGAGTTTGCTCAATATTAAAAAGATTGCAAAACATTTGATTCGTCAAGGCAATTTTACCTTCCTCATCTTCTAAAAGCACACCTGTTTGTAAATTTGTTATTAATGCAGACAATCTATTCTCAGAGGCTTTCAGTTTTTTATCTGCTTCAAGTTCTTTTGAAATATCTTCAATTATAGCAACCTGATAATCTGTTTTGCCCTGATCATCTGAAATTGCAGTCACCATTACCTTAGCAAAAATCTTTGAACCATTTTTTTTAATGAATTTCTTCACTGCTGTAAAACGATCTATTTTACCATCGTTCATTTGATCCATTAAACTACCTTGAGAGTTTAAGTTTTCAGGTTCAGAAAGTACATTAAGTGAAAGACTTTTTAGTTCTTTTTCTGAATAACCCATCATATTAACAAAAGCATTGTTAGCTTTAACTATAGTGCCATCTAAAGAAAGTACAATACCTAATGGCGAGTTCTCAACAATAATATCTAATTGTTTCTTTTGTTCAGAAACCAGTTTTTTTACTTCATTTTCATGTGTAATATCTCTGACTACCCCTTGGGCTGCGATAGGCATACGGTTCTTATCATAGATAAGACTAGCGTTTATTTGAACAAATTTTTCAGTACCATCATCTAAGATGAGTTTAGCTCTATAATTTGTTAACGTACCTACTTCAATCAATGAACGCACTGACTCTTGGGAATATTCTACATAATCGGGATGAATAAATTTAGAGAGATTTACAACTTTTTCGGTATGATCAAACCCAAAAAATTCTTTAGCTGATCTATTCATATTAATAACATTAAATTGAAGGTCCATAACTACATATGGATCAATAATGTTTATGAATACACCATCTAATTCAGAAGATTTTTCACTCAACAAATTCTCTAGCTTACCGTTAGCCTCCCTTAAATGATGGGAAACATCGTAAAGCTCCTTAGATTTCGCCTCTAAAATTCTCTCAGCTTGTTGACGTGCTTTTTTTTGCCTTTCAAGGGCCTTTTTTAGGAGAACAACTTCCTTATTATCCATTCTGAACGATATCAAATTTTACTTCCGTACCGTCTTCTTTTAAAAGTTCATAAGTTATATTAGCTTTACCATTAAAATGTTCAAATGCTTTTTCAATTAAGCCTTCTGCTAACCTATACAGCCCTCTGCTTGAGGTATAAATCATTGAAATAGAGGTGTCTGTCTTTTCAAGAATCTTAAAAGTTGGCAATTCTGCCTCTGGATATAACTTCTTAACGTGTACGTGTATGTGGTCTTCTATAGAATATAACAAGGCAATTGGCGACCTATAACTTTGTATAACTTCGGGATGGGTATTCTTTAAACTAGAAAATAAGTAAAGCCCAAAGGCATATATTAAATCACCTGCTGGTAAATTCACCTCTTCACTAAGTTGTGTGATTAGGGCTACCATTTCATTAAACTCATAGGTAGCTACCGAAGTGTATATACCCCCTGAGGGTAAGTTTGATTTTTCAATAATATTATCAACGGTTTCTAGACCAAATTCGGACTCAACCATTTCCAAAAACTCAGTAAATACAATTCCCTTCATTTGAAATATTTTAATTACATTTCAAACGTAGGAAAAATAATACGCATTTACATAAAAATGTTGTGAAATTAGCTTTTTTGTTAGCCTTTCACTAGTTGATTTACACTCCAGTACTCTAAAACAACATTTAACTTGTACTCATAATCTTCATATTTCAATGGCTTAATTACATAACCGGCTATACCAGCTTGGTAGCATTTCAATAAATCAGCTCTATTTTCTGATGTAGTTAAAATGACTGTTGGCAAATACTGTAACAAATTGTCTTCCTTTAAAATAGCTAAAAACTCTATGCCGTTCATTCTTGGCATATTTAAGTCTAAAAGAATAATATCTGGTAATTTCTCCCCAGACCTTAGATAACTTAATGCTTCTTCACCATTTTTTGCTTCAATAATTGAATGCTTTAAATTCAGTTTAGAAACAGTACGTTTCAACTTCATTACTTCAATCAAATCATCCTCTATTAATAAAATATCCATGGAAAAACTTTGTATTATATCAAATGTCAATATTAAAGATTCATATAAATGATTAGTGTAGATGAATGGACATTTACTGTCGGTGAATGGTAATTTGGTAACGGTGAATTTTTAAATGATTTCTCTAAAATGTTCTTTCTGGACTAAAGGAAGCTATATTCATGCAGGTTTTTTTATCATTGATTAACTCAGAAACCAACTTACCAGTTGCAGGCCCAAGGCTCCACCCCATCATCGCATGACCCGTAGCGAAGGTTAAATTTTTAATACTTTCAGACTTACCAATATACGGTAAACCATCTGGTGAAACCGGTCGTAGTCCAGTTTTTGCACTTTCTATTTCTGCAGAATTAATCTCTAAATCAGGATAAAACAAATGGGCTCCATTGGCAATTGCCAACACACGTTCTTTTCTTACCACATCATTATTACCAGTGAATTCCATCGTACCTGCAAAACGAGTAAAACCATTCATGGGTGTTACCGCCATTTTGGCTTCCATCAAAATAGCAGGCATTGATATTCCTGTATTTCGCGCTACATTAATTCGATAGCCTTTACCACCTTGTAAGGATAATTTTAAATTTAATTTTTTAGAAACCTCTCCACTCCATGACCCGGCAGCCAAAACTACCTCGTCTGGGTGGTAATTATTCTTATCGGTAATTACTTCCTTTATTACGCCATTGCCAGTATTTATATCTAGAACTTCTTCATTGATGCGAATATTAACTCCTACACTTTTTAGATAATTCAACATCTTGGGCATAATTTCGGTTGGGGTCGTATGACCGTCACATTTATAATGTATGGCTCCCTCTGCATCAATATTAACATTAGGTTCTATCATTTCTAATTCAGATTTGTTCAACTCTGAAACTTCAAGACCTAAAATACTAGCTCTATCGGCAACCTCCTTTTCATGTAAGTAGCTTGCTTCGGTTTTATATAACATCAATAAACCTTTTCGTTCAAGTTGAAATTCACCTAGATCACCCGAATTTCTAATGTCTGTAAATAATTCTCTACTAATGAGATTGATTTCTTTAATTACCGGAATCGCTTTTTCAACTTTAGCTTTTGTAGAAGATTTATGAAAATACCATGACCATTTTAAGAATTCAACATCTAGTCTTGGTTTCATG
>TARA_R110001592_G_scaffold139095_1_pt1 | contig 10742 bp, 12 predicted proteins | sample TARA_R110001592 | Tara Oceans TARA_R110001592 (sample SAMEA4398387) | marine metagenome | biome: Polar Biome; feature: [SRF] surface water layer (ENVO:00010504); material: water (ENVO:00002006), including particulate matter (ENVO:01000060) such as... | depth 5 m | reverse complement strand
ATAAAAAATACTTTAGAAATTTTAAGTAATGAAGTTGTTTGTGGGGACTTAGAGTATGAATTGTTAAATAAACACTATGATAAAGAAATTACCTTCGACACCCCCGCGATAATGACAATTCATAGAAAAGAAAATCTAAATCTAAATAAATTTTTAGAAATTATTTCTTTTTGTGAATCGTATGGTGAAACAATTCACTTTTACATACACCATAGTACAAAATCTTTTATAGAAGATAATAAAATTACCCTACCAAAAAATATTGTGGTTAAACCCCCTGCAAAATACAACGAAATGACAGACGCTCTTTCAAGTTGTAGATTTATAATTACCGATTCTGGGGGGTTAATGAAAACCTGTCCTTTTTTTAGAAAAAAATCTCTAATTATGCGAGATAACATTGAGTGGGTGGATGTAGAAAGTGAGGATTATGGTGTGAGGTATAAAAACCTTTACAATCCATTAGAATGGGTAATGACGACTAAACCAGAAAGAAGAAAGGAATTTTACATACCTAATGGAAGACCTTCTGAAATAATAATAGAAAACATAAAAAAAATATTAAATGGTACCAAAAACTAATAAGGAAAAAACACCACCTAAAGGGTCTGTAAGATTTTCGTTGTCACTTTCTGATGAACAAAAGAAAGCAAAGACTGAAATATTAAAACATCCTTTTAATTTTGTGGTTGGTAAACCTGGAAGTGGTAAAACACTACTAGCGGTACAAATCGCTTTAGATCAATTTTTCAAAAAACAATGTAATAAAATCATTATAACTAGACCCACTGTCTCAACGGAAGATAATGGTTTTTTACCAGGTTCTGAACGTGAGAAGATGGAACCGTGGTTAGTACCAATTAGGTCTAACATGAGAAAGGTTTATAATAAACCACCGATATTAGAAAAAATGGAAAGAGATGAATCAATAGAACTTGTATCGCTCGCACATTTTAGAGGAAGAACTTTTGAAGATAGTGTTTGTATTATTGACGAATTTCAAAACTTAACAAAGTCACAATTAGCTATGGTACTAAGTAGGTTGGGTAAAAACTCAACTATGATATTCACTGGAGATAACCAACAAATCGATTTGAAGGATAAGAATTATTCCGCAATTCACGAAGTACCCAAAATATCAACATCAAAATTTGTGTATAAATCTCTTTTAACTGATAATCATAGACATGTGGCAATAGACGCCGTATTTGATTTACTAAATGGAATGTAAATAACTTTACTTTGATGATAAACTACATATAATTCATTAATATGATAATAGGAATAAACATAGACGGGGTATTAAGAGACTACTTAGGTAAATTTTTGAGTACTCATAAGAAGTATTATGGCTCTGATAAAGAAATAAAGGATATAACTAGTTATGACTTGGAAAAACAATTTTCATTTGACGAAAGGGATGGTGGTGGTACTAGTAGTTTTCTAAAATTTTCATACGAGGATTGCTCTTTAGAAATATATGGGTACGCCGATGAAATAGAAGACCATATCATAACAAAACTAAATTCTTTTATTTCGAGTAATAAAGACAAAATAAAAGTAAAAATTATATCTAGGGAATGTGGTAGGGCAATCCCTGGGACTTTATTCTTTCTTTCTAAGACCGGATCGATGTGTAGAGATATAAAATTTGTTAATAGTTATGAAGAGATGTGGGATGAGTGTGACATCTTAGTAACGTCATTTCCTAAAGCGTTAGAAACTAAACCAGATAATAAAAAATCTGTAAAAATAGAAAGAGAGTACAATAAAAAAAATAAATCTGATTATAGTTTAGAAACTATATCTGAATTTTTAGAAGAAGATTATATAAATAAATTAATAAACACCGAAACGGTAGAACACAAAGAATTATAAAAAATGGCAGAAAACGAAGCACTAGACAGTACCCAAGACCCTAAAGAAAAGGTATTAGGAATGATCAAAAAAGCAATTGGTCAACTTAAGGACAAGGAAAATAAAATATTTTTCTTTTGTATGGATTCAAAAGGTAGAGCAATGGCATCCATTGCGACTATTTACGAACATGCAAAAATATTAAAAGAATTAGGTTATAATGTGACCATACTAACAGAAAAAAATGACTACACTAAACCTGGTAGTTGGTTAGGTGCGGAGTACGATGAATTAGACCACCAATCTAGTGAAAATGAAGGAACTATTATAACCCCACAAGATTTTATAATTTTACCAGAAGTTTATGGTGGAATTTTGGAACAATTAAAAAGTGCTAATTGTGAAAAAGTAATATTTACTCAGGCATATGATTATATTTTTGAACTTATGAAACCGGGTGAAACTTGGGGACAATGGGGTGTTAGAAAATGTATTACAACAACTAAATCACAAAGTGACTACATTAAAACTTTATTCCCTAATATTGATACTTCAATTATTAAGTTGGGTATCCCGGATTACTTTACTGGAAATAGTGAACCAAGAAAACCTTTTATCGCAATACACTCCAGAGATGCTCGAGACACAGCTAACTTTATTAAAAGTTTCTACATAAAACATCCTTTCTTAAAATGGATTACGTTTAGAGATATGAGAGGGTTAACAAGAACAGAATTTGCCGAGTCCCTAAGAGAATCGGCGTTATCAATATGGATAGATAAAACAGCTGGATGTGGTACTTTCCCTTTAGAGTCTATGAAGTGTAAAACACCAGTTATCGGGGTACTACCTACTTTACCAGCGGAATGGTTAAATGAAAAAAATGGGATTTGGACACAAAACCATATTACTCTTGTTGATACAGTCGCTGGAGTAATGAAGAGTTGGTTGGAGGATAGTATTCCTCAGGAACTTTACGATGAAATGGAAAAAACTGCGAATGAATACACAATGTCTCAAGAGGCACAACAAGTAGCAGATTTCTACGAATCGTTCTTCAAAGAAAGAATCAATGAATTAACTTTAGCTATGAGTGAAGAAGAATCAAGAAGCGCAATTAAAGAACCAAAATGGTCAGGATACGACGACCCAATAAGAAAACAAAACTTAAAATAATATAAAATGAAAGATATTACAGTAATTATACCAATTCACACTAACGAAAATAAAGAGTTAGAACTTTTACAAACAGCTATAAAAAGTGTAGAAGACCAACAAACTCAACCCGAAGTACTTTCAATTGTTTGTCCTAAAACATTAGAAAAAGATATTAAAAAATTAGATTTCGGAAAATTAAATAAACAAATAATAATCAATACTGGGGAAACAGATTTTGCCTCTCAAATTAATTTAGGTGTGGAAAAGACTTCAACTGAATTTTTCTGTTTGTTAGAGCTAGATGATGAATTATCAAATATATGGTTAAAGAACGCAAAAGAATATATGGGTCATTATGAAGAGGTTGATATGTTCTTACCGTTAATAACTAATGTTGATGAAACTAATAAGTTTATAGGGTGGTCTAACGAACCTGTATGGGCGTTAAATTTCTCCGAGGAGATAGGTCATCTTGATTTAGATGCATTACTTAACTACCCTAACTTCAACACTGACGGAATGGTAATGAGAACTGAATTATTTAACGATGTTGGTGGTTTTAAGACTAATATTAAATTAACGTTTATTTATGAATTCCTTTTAAGGTCTGTCTTTATGGACGCTAGAATAATGACGATTCCAAAAATTGGATACAAACACGTGAATATGAGAGAAGGTTCTCTTTTTTACAACTATAAAAATCACCCTGACTTTTTAGTTAATGGGGAAGACGCTCCCTTTTGGATGGAAACGGCAAAGAAAGAATACTTTTTTACCGAAGATAGACAAATAGACGTAAAACAACTATAAAATGCCCAGAATAAAAGGAAAGAAACCCTACTTTGGTATGGAGCAAGAAGCCGCTGTTGTTAGATTCTTAAGCGCCTCCACTTGGGATGAGAAGAATAAGGTTTATAACGACCATCTCAGAAAACCCCTTAATACTATGGTAGAAAGTATTATAAGAAAGTATAAACTTTATCGTGATGATATGAGTTTTATTAATATGCACGATGATACTCTGTCTTTCCTTATAACCAAATGTGATAAATTCAAACCAGAAAAAGGTAAAAAAGCGTATTCTTATTTTGGTACAATTGTTAAAAATTATCTTTTAGGTCAACTAATTAAAGATAATAAAAAACGTACCACTCAACTTTCCTATGAAGACTATGCCTCTGATTTGGAGGAAAGGGATGATCTTATGGTATATCAGGGGGACGACTATTCAAAAAAAGAAAAAATGTTGGCTCTACTAATGAAAGAAATAATAGAACAAATAAACGAAGAATTAAAAAATGAAAAACTAACAGAGAATGAAAGGTCTGTTGGTGAATCTCTAGTTTATATGTTTGAAAATTGGGGTATCATTTTTAGTGATGCTAGTGGAAATAATAAATTTAATAAAAACCTAGTTTTACATAATATTAGAGAAATGACTTCGCTAACCACTAAAGAAATACGAAATGGTATGAGACGTTATAAAAAGATATATAAAACAATCAAGGATAATTTTACTACCGAGTATTTATAGTAAAGAATACAATTATGCCTAGACCTAAAAGAAAACAAGTACAATTAGATAAAAGTAGTATCGAACAGATACTCCAAGAAAGTTATAATGAAACTTGTGAGAATAGATCTAAAGCGGTACAAGTGTTAAATAAACAATTAAGAGATGTTAATGATAATAATGACATCCAGCAAGTTGGTAAAGTCAATAACGAATTATTAAGAATAATCGATTCATCTATATCTAAAAAATTGGAGATTGTTAAACTCCAAATATCCCTTGTTAAAAGCGAGGACTCTTCTGAATCTACATCTTCTGTACATTTAACGGATGAAGATAAAGAACTAATTCAAACGATGATTAAAGAGTCAGAAGAAGGAGATGATAAAGGAATCTCTTATGATGTCTAAAATAATCAAATATGGGATTAGATTCTGCAAAAAGTGAACTAAGTAAAATTATTAATGTATTAAAGGTAATCAATCAAACAGATTCCCTTGATCTAAAGGCCGAATTAGGTATTAATATTAATGATCCGCGCGACCAACAAAGAGATTTAATTCCATTTTTAATGGATTTATTATCACTCATAATAGGTGGTCAAAGACTTGAACAATTACTAACTAACCTAATAGGTTCACAACTAGAAGAAATAGATAGAAAAGTAAGAGATCAACTTAGGTCTTTATTAAAGGCAAAATGTGGTGAAGCCGTGTTAAATTCTGGTTTTCCGGCTTGGCTTAATGGTGGTGGTTTAGAAATCTCTTTAGTTAATATAGATATTTTTGATTTACTAAAAGCAGTACAGGGAAATGGTGGTATCGGTAGTCAATACGCAGATAATATGTTAGGTAAAGCAGATAACTTCAATAGAAAAATTATGGAGGCTGTTGATGACCTTAATACGTCTAAATCTATAACTATACCTGGAACCAACACACAACTACTTAAAGTTACTTATACAGGTGGGGGGTTTATAGTACAAATAGGTAATGACTACACAAATAAAACTGTCGAAAATTTTATTGATGACTATTTTGATAACCTTAGACTCTTTGATCCAGCAGCTATCACCACAGAAATAGTTGATTCTATAACTGGTGTGTTTAGTAAGAATGCAGGAAGGACCTATGAACAAGTATTAGAGTATGAAGAGATAGAGATGATAATAAATCGAATGGCAGCAACTGATTGTGGGGAGGTTGTAAATGAAGAGAGAAGATTTTATAAGTTTAGTAGAAATGATATGGATCTCTTTAATTTTAACGCTCAAAATAAAGCACAAGGTCAAAACATTGTGGATTTACAATGTGGTACTTTTTCTGTTAATATGTCCACCTCGCAAGCAACTCAACTAGCGTCTGAAATTAATAGTACATATTCACAAGTTTTCACAACTGAAAGACAAAGAAGAGAAGGAGTGACTTCGATGATTAATTCTTTAAGTGATATGGTACAAGGAGGTAGTTTTTCTTCTTTAAGTTCTGTCACTTATAGGGAAACTACACCAACTTCCGAAACTGTAAGGGGAGATTTGGTTAAAAGAATTATAGATAGTCTAAAAAATACTTTTATTAAACAAACTTTAACACCCCAGACTATTATCATGTTACTATTAGTTGGGTATGCGTTAGTAGATGATAGTGAATTAGAAGACCAAGGAGCTGGACAACCTAAGAAAATTGAGTTAGGACCTGACAAACTTACATTATTTAAGGGACTACAAGGATCAATAAGAGAGTTGGTTAAAATTCTTTATGAATTAGTAGTTGAGGTTTTATTTAAGGATTTAGGAAAAAATATTAAGAACTTTATAGCAAGAATTGCTTTAGGTATATTAAAAGAAAAACTCCAGATATGGACGAATTCGATTAAATCAACAATAACAAGAGGCCGAACTAAATTGGCTGGTAAAATAAAAAGAATATTTTAATGGGTTGTGGAATGACATACTTACCCTCTGAACTTGGACTAACACCAACCGAGATACAGAGAGATCCTCGTCGAGATGAAGAGGAAGGTGTAAACTTTGGTGTTGCGTTAAGTGTTATAACAGCGTTAATTAAATTAGCATCATTAGATAGTATACCAACACCTCCTGTCCCCCCACCCACGGCTTTATTAGGGGAAGGAAGACCAGGAATGAGTGCTAGAAGATGTGCCGCAAATATAATCGCTCGACAAAGTGAAGCTGGAGCACCTTTAGGGGTTAGGTCAAATGGGGAAATTTCAGTTCAAGAAAGAATGGAAACAATACGTGTACAAGAAATAACAAGAGAAATAACCGAAAAAATGAGAACTAATATTGCAATCGGACCAGGAATGGCATTATCAGCAGCTGGTGCAAATTCGGGAGGACCATTAGTTGCTTACGGAGCCACAAGTACCCCAGGTTTTGGGTGGGGAGTAAACGTATAACATAATGGATTTAGGTAATAAAAATAATAAGTCGTTAAATACCTTACTGAACGAGGTGAAATTTCAACATGAGGAACTTAAAAAAGAGGTTTTACAAAAATTAAATAACTTAAATAAGTTAGAAGATAAGTATAAAGAGGTTTTAGAAGAAATAAAAAAAAGATATAATATATAATTATGAGTGGTTTTAATTTTAGGGGGAGTAAAGTAGATGGTGGTAGGGAACACATTTTTTATTATGGTGAAGTAATAGATGATAGAGACCCTTTATCAACCGGAAGAGTTAAAGTAAGAATTAAACAATTAGATAAAGATTATAGTGATTCTGAACTCCCATGGTGTTTTCCTTTATTACCTCGTTTTTTTAATGTAGTACCTAAGAAAGGTGAAGGTGTTAGAATTCTTATGTATACCACCGAAAGAGTAAAAAGTGACATAAATCGAAGTTATATTGGTCCGTTAATTGGTCAAGACCAAGAATTAGAATACCAGGATAAACGTACCGCTTTAGGTACCCAATCTGATATAGGAGCGGCTAACGCATTAAAGTCTATAGACTATATAAAAGAAGCAAAAGGAGTTTACCCTAACCCCCAAGATGTTTCAATACAAGGGAGAGATAACACAGATATTATTTTAACATCGGCTAAAATCGACTTGAGGGCTGGTAAGTTTGAAATCGGGAATCCTGTTAAATTAAACAGAAAAAATCCAGCAAGAATGCAATTAGATCTAGTAAATACTAATGAAAGTGTTGCAAATATTTTTGCAGATAAAATAAATTTAGTTTCTTATAGTGGACAACCTGGTGTTTCATTTAATAATTTAGAAAGAAATGGTCTAGATAGTTCAGGTTCTAAATTACAATCTTTTTTAGGAGGTGACGGATTATTAACACAAGATAATCTTCCTATAGGTGGTAGGTTACACCCTTTAGTTTACGGTGATAGATTAATTGATTTTTGTAAGTTAGTCCAAAAGTTTGTACAAAACCATACCCATCCCTACGGTCAAATGACACCTGATGTGGCAACTGATGGTTCCGATGGAATTGACAAAATAAGTCAATTTAATTTTAGTTCTATGATAAGTCATCGAATTAGAATTAATTAGGTATTTATTATAAAAGATTCATAAATGTCAATATATAGAACATACCTTACTGAAAGTAATACGATAGTTAAAGGTTTCTCCACGGGAGACACCCAAGCTTTGATGAACACCTCACTAAATCCAATAGTTGAATTATTTTATGGTGCAGGTACTGGGACCACTGTATCAAAAACAAACTATAGTAGATTTATCTTTAATTTTGATTTATCTGGAGTGGTAGATAGGGTAAATTCTAAAGAGATAACACTTAGTGGTTTTACTGCGTCAACTGGTTTGCAAAATAAAGCAACTCATAAATTAAAAATGACAAATACTATTTTTAATAACGACGAATTACTAGGAAAAGACACTCTTTTTAATTCAGCCTCTAGAGCCAATTCTTTTGATTTGATTGCTTTTAAGATGGGACAATCTTGGGACGCTGGTACAAAATTTAATACCGCAGGTGTTAGTAATTGGTGTTATAGAAAAACTAATTATCCTTGGTCTGGTAATACTTATGATGTTCCATTATCTACTTGTGGTATTTACACAGGTAGTAGTGCAACATCTGCAGCTAATTATTCACGTTACGCATTATTCCCTTATAGTTGTTCAACAAATACAACAGCAACCACTATGGTGGCTACACAACATTTTAGTAGAGGTAATGAAGATATAGATATGGATGTAACATGTTCGGTAAATGATATGTTAACAGGTACTACAACTGCTCTTAATGGATCCACAACACCTACAGGAGGTTTAGTGACAGACTCAGAACAAGGTTATGTAAATGGTGACTTTTTATATGGTGTTAAAAATTATGGTATGGGTTTAGCGTTTAATCCACGTTATGAAACTATACTAACAAATGAAAAAAGATATGTCGGATTCTTTAACGAAAATACAAACACCTTCTTTGAACCTTATATCGAAACCACGTATAATGATACAATAATTGATGATAGAGAAAAATTCTACATGGGTAAAACTAATAGAGTATGTCTTTATGTAAATGCGGGAGGAGTTCCAACAAATCTCGATAACTTACCTGGAGTTGTGGTATATGACCAAGACGGGGATGTTTACGATAGATTTGTTCAAGTGGACACGAATCACCTTAACGCTTCTGTATTCACCCCATATACTGAAGTAACTCACGTTACTACAGGTGTATATTGTATAGATTTTTCTGTACCAACTTCTTGTGCCTGTCCATTAACCCAATATAGTGATGTTTGGAGTGGATTAACAATAAACAATCAAGCAATAGACAATCGAACTCAGTATATAACAATTAAAGACGAAAACGAGTATTATAATATAGGGGGAGCAATAGAATTACCTAAATCTTACGGTTTTTCAATATCGGGTATAAAATCCGATGAAACAATAAAAAGAGGGGATAAACGTAAAATTATGGTAAGTGCTAGAGTACCATACACAGTTAACCATACTCAAGTTATTGATGCATTAAAATATAGATTATACATAAAGGACGGTACCAGTGAATACACTGTTATTGATTACACTGATGTGAATAGAACTCCGACACACAATTACTTCATAATAGATACTTCGTGGTTAATCCCAAACACCTATTACATAGATTTACGTCTAACATCCAATCAAAAGGTTGAGACTTATGACCAACAACTTAGGTTTATTGTTAAAAATCAAGGTTTACCAGATAACCTTAAAAAAAGAATAGTAAATTAATTTCCCTTATTAAATAATTTTTGTATTTTTAGTTTATGAATACAAGACTATCTGACTACATTGGCAACACCCCCTTAATCCCTATCACTTTGGGAAACCTTACCGTTTGGGGTAAGGCTGAATTTATGAATCCTTCAGGTTCTGTAAAAGACCGTATGGCCTCTTTCATACTCAATAATGCACAAGAAAAGGGGTTAATTAAAAAAAATAGTACAATATGTGAAGCCACGAGTGGTAATAGTGGTATTGCCTTTGCTATGTTAGCGGCTGAAAGGGGATATAAGATGGTTATTATAATGCCCTCTAACATGTCTGAAGAACGTAAAAAAATGTTTAAGTACTATGGGGCCACTTTAATAGAGGTTGACAAGGGAGATTTTGATGGTGCTATCGAACTTAGAGATAATCTTTGTAAACGAAATGGTTGGTTTAATTGTAATCAATTTCATAATAAATTAAATATTCAGGCCCACTATAAGACTACAGGTCCTGAAATATATGAGGACTGGTCTCTCCCTAAAATTAAAGGAAGTGTTAAAAGATTGGACTCACCTTCAGTTTTTGTTGCTGGTACTGGAACTGGTGGTACTTTAATGGGTACTACTAAATACTTAAAGAAATATTGGCCCAACATTAAGGTAGTTGCTGTAGAACCGGCAGAGAGTCCAGTAATGAGTGGAGGTGAACCAGGTCTTCACGGAATACAAGGGATAGGAGATGGTAGTAAATTTTTAGTAAATTTAGACTTTGTTGATGATATAAGAGTTATCAAAACTGAGTGTGCCAAATCAATCGCTAAACACCTAGCAAAAAAATATGGTTTATTTATTGGAATTAGTGGCGGTGCCAATGTAATGGCAACTTTCCAGTGGTTACGAGATAATGATAAAAAAGAAGGTATAACAATTCTTTGTGATAGAGGGGAGAGATACTTTAGTTGTTTATAACAAAAAAACCCCTCCGAAGAGGGGTTTTTAATTAT
>TARA_R110001592_G_scaffold232857_1_pt1 | contig 10749 bp, 4 predicted proteins | sample TARA_R110001592 | Tara Oceans TARA_R110001592 (sample SAMEA4398387) | marine metagenome | biome: Polar Biome; feature: [SRF] surface water layer (ENVO:00010504); material: water (ENVO:00002006), including particulate matter (ENVO:01000060) such as... | depth 5 m | reverse complement strand
GACACGGTATATCAAAGAGTTTTAGCTTTAGCTAATAAAGAACAAAGAGGATACATAACTCCACAGGAGTTCAACCTGCTAGCTAACCAAGCTCAAATGGCTATATTCGAGCAATATTTTTACGAAATAAAACAGTTTGGATTGCAGCATGGTAACGATACTGAATACTCAGACATGCTAGGGCTGTTAAATAAAAAGCTGGCTCCATTTAGAAAAACAGGAAGTATGACTTACGTTGGTGGAACCACTAGCTTTTCGCTTCCGTCAGGTGTTTACAAGTTAGGTACTATTATATACAACCCATCTTCTCACTTACCTGTAGAGGTAGAGGAAGTACAAGAAAACGAGTTGCTGTATATTAACTTATCACCTATAGGTAAACCAACCGCTAAAAGACCTATATACACAAGAACAGCAATCGGTACCACAAAGGTTTATCCACAAACTATAACTGCTGACGTTTCTTGCACTTATTTACAGGCTCCTATTAGATCAAATGGAACAGACGTTAAATGGGGTTACGCTGTTATTAACGGACAAGCATTATACAACGCTAACGAAACTACCGACTTTTTACTACACGCTTCTGAAGAATCTTCTTTAGTTTTCAATATACTAGAGATGGCGGGTATAACTATAAACAAACCTGGTTTAGTACAAATAGCGCAAAACGAAAAGAACTCAACAACCGCTCAAGAAAAACAATAATAAATGGGATTAATAACAGAAACAGGACAATCGTATTACCAAGGTGCTGACTCGGTACAAAGAAGCGGCGATGAAAATTACGGTAATTACCAATTTATATCTTTAGAAGATATTGTGAACAACTTTATAGTTGCTTACGTTGGTGAAGACAAAATAATAAGTAAAATAAAAAGAACAGATGTAGGTTTTCATGCTCACAGAGCCGTACAGGAGCTTAGTTATGATACTTTTAAATCTATAAAGTCTTTAGAGATAGTTCTACCTCCTTCTTTAACCATGATACTTCCACAAGATTATGTAAACTACGTTAAGTTTACTTGGAGCGATAGCGCGGGAGTTGAACATGTTATTTATCCAGCTGCTAAAACTTCTAACCCTACAGACGTAACGCAAGATGCCGCTGGAGACTACACGTTTAATAGTGACGAATTAGTTACAGACACGAGCTCTTCTACTTGGGAAAATTTTAAAACATCTAATATATCAGAAATAAGTAATGATGATTACGACGAGCCAGAAGATCTTGACGGTAGCAGGTACGGTTTAGATCCTGCCTTTGCTCAAGCTAATGGATCTTTTTATATAGATCCAAATACAGGATTAGTTCATTTTAGCTCTAACTTATCTGGACAAAGAGTGATTATAAAATACATAAGCGATAGTCTTGGTACAGATTCAGAGATGAAGGTTCATAAGTTTGCAGAAGAAGCTATGTACAAGTGGATTGCACACGCTATATTAGCTACTAGGGCAAACACACAAGAATATTTAGTCGCAAGGTTTAAAAAAGAAAGATTCGCAGCGGTTAGAACTGCTAAGTTAAGATTGTCAAACATTAAGCTAGAAGAGATAACTCAAATTTTTAGAGGTAAATCTAAACATATAAAACATTAATTAAATGCCAGAATTAAATCACAACTTTATCAAGGGTCGAATGAACAAAGACCTTGACGAAAGGTTGGTTTCTAATGGTGAGTATAGAGACGCTTTAAACGTAGAGGTCTCTACATCTGAAGGATCTAACGTTGGTGCTGTACAAGTGACTATGGGTAACACGCAGGTAGGTACTGGTTTTGGTACTTGCGTAGCGTCTATAGCAGATGAAAAAAACGACGATATTTATTGGTTAGTTGCGGGCGATAACACTGATAGCAGTTACGGCAAGGACGCTATATTAAAATACCACAAAGATAATACAACAAACACATATATAACAACTCCGGTTTTAGTGGACGTTTGGAAAGTCAGCACTACGATACTTGTTGATAGTAACGGGGCTAATAATACTGAATACTCAATAATAAGCAATCTGGGTAACCAAGTTGACAATATAACAAACGTGAAAGCTGGTATGTTAGTTACCGGTACCTTTACTAACGACACTGGAGGAACTGTGTCTGTAATGGGTACGTCTGTAGCGAACGGAGCAACGTACGTGTTAAACAGCTCTCATGGCGTTGTTGTTGATAGAATAATAAGTGACCTTCCTACTAATGCTGGTTTTAGAATATACTTAAAAACAACATCAGGTAGCACTATATATACAGACTTCCCTACAAAAGCTGGTGACACTATAAACTTTCAGTCTTCAGAAGAAGATAGAGTTTTGCAATTTGATTCAACTAGGCTAATAACTGGTCTTAACATTTTAGACAACCTAATGTTTTGGACCGACAACCACTCAGAGCCAAAAAAAATAAACATAACTAAATGCATAGAGGGTACGTTAAATATAAACACACACTCAGCCTTTATAGTTAAAGATGTTGATGGTAATTTTATTTACAGACCGTACGGTTCTACGGCTTTTGGATCTAAAGTGTTTATTAAAAAAGAACATATAACAGTTGTTAAAAAATCACCGTTAATAGCGCCTAAACTTTTAATGGACGACACCGAAGCTCAAAGAGGCGTTATATTTGCGTCAGCTCTTACAAGTTTTTCAGATGGAACTGCAAATTTACTAGCAAACACTACCGCCCTTGCTTCAACGATAGATATAACGTTTTTGACTCAACCTTCTTGGAATGTGGGAGACACTATTCTTGCCGCTAACGATATTGTAGGCGTTACTACTTTTGAAGAAGGAGAAGCAAGCATTACTTTACTTCTTGACGCTATTAACCTTGTTACTAGCGTTTATACTTTTACCATAGTGTCTATAACAGCTGAAGAGCTACCATTTATTAACGAAACTTGGTCTTTTGTTTTACAAAGAACTGAACCGCTTTTTGAGTTTAAATTTCCAAGGTTTGGTTATAGATATAAATATCAAGATGGAGAATACTCTTCTTTTTCGCCTTTTTCAACAGTAGCTTTTTTACCTGGACCATTTGATTACGATCCTAAAAAAGGACATAATTTAGGTATGAAAAATCAACTAAGAAATCTTAAAATTGTTGACTTCGTAGAAGAAGACTCTATAAGACCTAAAGGCGTTGTTGCTATTGATATTCTATACAAAGAGTCTAACTCTCCAAACGTATACACCTTTAAAACTATAACAACTAGCGACAGTGAGTGGGATGCGGACGGAACAAATCCTAACGCCTCAGCTCGTTTAACAAGAGGTAACGTAGAGGTTACTACAGAATTAATACACGCTACCGTACCTTCAAATCAACTGCTTAGACCTTGGGACAACGTGCCAAGAAAAGCGCTAGCACAAGAAGTGACTGCTAACAGAATAGTTTATGGTAACTATTTGCAAAACTACAACATTAAAAATGACACTAATCATCTTATAAAGCTTAAAAACGTACTATCATTAGAAAGCTTAGTAGATGGCGCTAATAAAAACAACCCTCAACCTTCTATAAAGTCGTTAAGAACTTATCAACTTGGAATCGTTTATAGGGACGAGCACGGTAGAGAGACACCTGTGTTAACCTCTAGAACTGGCACGACAGCATCTTTAAACGTTAGAAAAAAATCTTCAGCTAATAAAAATAAGCTAGTGGCTAAAATGGAACACGAGCCACCTAGTTTTGCAGATACTTTTAAGTTTTTTATTAAAGAAACTTCTAACGAATACTATAACATGTCTATGGATCGTTGGTACAACGCAGGAGACGGAAATGTTTGGATATCTTTTCCTTCTTCAGAAAGAAACAAAGTTGATATTGACACTTATTTAATATTAAAAAAACAACACGACACCGATGTTTTTGTTAACGAAGATGCTAGGTATAAAATTTTAGATATATCTAGTGAAGTTCCTGAGTATATAAAAATAACTAAAAAGGTTTATGGCACTTTAGCCAACAACTCTAGTAACACTTTGTTTGGAGATTCTGGTGGAGGTGGTATACCTGAAAGAGGAGTTGACTTTATATACGTTAATAAAGAATCGCTTGACGAGTCTTCGGTTAGTCAATTTGCTGACGACTCTACTAGTGGCGGTAAGACACAGTACGTAAGAGTTAAAACAACGACACAAAACTCCCATTGGTACGAAGTAGCAAGTGTTAACGCTATAGAACTTCTTAACGCTGGTACCGAGGACACGTATCAAATACAGCTTACAGAGACTATTGGACCTGAAATGGACTTTACAACAGGGGGAACTGGTTTGTTTGCTGATATTATAAGCGGGCTAAAGATACAGTTTGCAAGAGATGAAAACGAGGTTAAAGAAGAGCATAGAGGTAGGTTTTTTGTTAAAATATACAGAGACAGCGTTCTTCAGACTAACATAATGAAGTCAACTACACAGTCACAAACTTGGATATCTGTTTTTTCAGAACCTATCTACTACATAAACTCAAGCAGCTACTTATTGAACGGCTCGTGGGACAAACAGGTGCCAGGCGGTGGAACATCTGGTTTTAATTTTTGGGGAGGTTTGTGGAGCGCAATCTCTCTTGATTACGAGGGTCAGACAAAAAGCTGGTGGAAAAACTTTGGTAGCCATTGGTTTATAGACAATATACGATCTAGAAACAATGTTTCCGCTTTAGGAAACGGCCCAACTGGGATTGCGGACAGTACGGCTGGAGACGAAGCATATAACAATGGTCAAACGTATGGAAGTAGATCGTCTATAGCAAGTACTAATGCTGGAAAAACTACAGGTGGCATAACATCATCTGCGGCTGGAGGAGACGCGAAGGTTATTCACTTAGCTTTTTCTGGTGTTTATTCCCCAGGAACATCTGCTGACGCAAACTCAAGTATAGACAACCACTCAAATACCACTATGCCTGTTCTTGATATTGGTACAAACGCTAATTTAGATGAAAAAACTTGGGTAGATTACATGCTTCAAGTAGGAACTGTTTTTAAATGGTCTAAAGATCCAGATGGAACTTATTATGTTGTGGAAGAAGTTGAGCTGTACAAATCTGGATGTACTAGAAATGATAACAAAAACATTGAGGATGAGTTAACGAACTATGATTACATAAGTGGCGCAGAGTACAAACATGCTGCTAATAAAAGGGTTAGACACGAGGTAACGGTTGGGCAATGGTTTCCAGGTGGCGCACTTCCAAATGATTCTAATTACGTGCCAGGAATAGGTATTGGAATTGGTACTAACAGTGCGTACAATCCTATAGATGGCTGTACTGGCGTGGCTGGAGCTAACCATTATGACGAGCCACATTCTATAGAAATACTAGAGCTTGAGGAAGAGTTAGAAGGTGATTTTTCTAGCACAAACCCAGGTATATGGGAAACAGAACCTAAAGAAGACGTAGGTTTAGACTTGTACTACGAAGTTAGTGATGCTAATCCTATAAACTTAGATTTTAAAACAAATGAAATTTATGTACCTGTAACTTCTTATTTAACCCTACCAACCAACAGTGGGCAAGTGTGGTCAACATCAAATAACACTTATGTTCCCGGAGTTAGTTTGAAAGTGTTAGCTTTTAACGATAACGTTGTTACTATAAACGGTAGCCCTCTAAATACAGTTACAAACCCAGGCCCGCCAATAACTACATCTACAGTAACTTTACAAGCTGGTAATAAAATAATATTTACAAAACCAAGTGGAGGAAGGGTTACTGGTACAGTTGTTTCTGTTGCTAACATTAGTGGTAGTAACAACTCAACAATAACGTTGAACAAAAATCTTCATGACGAAACTTATTACTTAGATTGGTTTAATTGTTATTCTTTTGGTAACGGGGTTGAGTCTAATAGAATTAGAGATGACTTTAACGCAGTTACGATAGATAAAGGTCCTAAGGTATCAACCACATTGGCCACTCCATACGAAGAAGAAAGAAAAACAAATGGGTTGATATACTCTGGTATATATAACTCAACTAGCGGTATAAACAATTTAAACCAGTTTATAATGGCTGAAAAAGTAACAAAAGACCTAAATCCTAGATTTGGTAGTATACAAAAGCTGCATGCTAGAGATTCTGATGTTGTTGCTTTTTGTGAAGACAAAGTTGTTAGACTTTTAGCTAATAAAGATGCTTTGTTTAACGCTGACGGAAACCCTCAATTAATAGCAACTAACAAAGTACTAGGACAAACCGTTCCTTTTGCTGGAGATCATGGTATATCTAAAAACCCAGAATCTTTTGCGGTGCAAGCTTATAATGTTTATTTTTCTGATAAATCTAGAGGAACCGTGATGCGATTAGCTCAAAACGGGTTAACGTCAGTATCAGAGCATGGGATGAAAGATTATTTTAACGATAACTTAAAACATGCTCAGACTATAATTGGTAGCTATGACGACAAAAAATCCCTTTACAATATAACATTAAAAAACAAAGCAACGCCAGCTATCTCTATAGCTGCCAACGTTACTAAAATAAGTTTAGCTGATACTAATACCTTATCTTATTATGTTTTTGATAACAGTGCTAGTCATTTTGGTATAAATGCACCTCATACTTATAACGAAGTTGGCTTAGCGTCAAACGCGTACACAAACGACAATGGGAGCAGTTCTTTTGCTTACGGGCAGTACGATGCTAGTGATAATGCTATATCTGGTGGGGGCAGTATGTCTTTAACAACTCAAATTCACCTACCCACTACAGACGCTTATGGTGTTAATCGCAACTCTTCTTTTGTTCGTCTTCTTGATGCTTTTAATGATTGTCCTGACGGTGATGTTTACTTGCATTATCAAGTTCAAGCGGGTGGAAATTGGGTAGGCGACGTACCTTCTACTTACGTTGACACTGGCGCTCCTATTGCAACTTATAAAATAACCTCCATAAACACAACTTCAACAGGTGCTTACAATTTTAGGGTGCAGCACGAGTCCGGGTTACACGCTCAGATTGACTATAGTTACTTTTGGTGGTCTTCAGAAGGTTGCGAAATTAAAGATGGAGATTCCTCTAAGCAAGGTGATTTTGTTGAAACAACTATTAGTTTTGCTGAAAAAACAAACGGGTGGGTTAGTTTTAAATCTTGGATACAAGAATCTGGATTAAGTATAAACGGCTCTTTTTATACGTTTAAAAACGGAGATCTTTACGAACATGAAACTAATTTAACGAGAAATAACTATTACGGGGTTCAATACACTTCAACTATAGACGTTCTTTTAAACGAAGCGCCAAATGCAGTTAAAAGTTTTCAAACATTAAAATATTCTGGTAGTCAAGCAAGAATAACTCAAAACAATTTAACTGGAACTAACTCAGACGGTTTTAATCAATTTGATAATACTTACAATAATAATATTGGTAAAAAAGGTTGGTACGCAAGCTCTATAGAAACAGACTTGCAGTCTGGTAAAGACTTAGAGTTTAAATCAAAAGAAGGTAAATGGTTTACAACGATGCAGGGTATTTCTACTTACTTTAACAGCGCTTCAGATACTAACGTTGATGAAAAAGAGTTTTCAGTGCAGGGTATAGGGTACTCAAGCTCTATATCCATGACAAATGACGATGGAGGTGGTGTTGGTACTTCCGCAACAGAGTTTACATTAACTATAAAAGACGATCCAAGTGATCATTAAAACAAAATAAATGGGACATAGCGCAAGCACTAATTATACGGTATCAACAAGCACAACACAAGAGTTTAGTGGTGACTCGGTAGCAAACAGTACCGTACCTTCTTCTGTTGTTTTAGTTATAACACCAAACGCTGGTTACAACGTTAGTGCTGGTGACTTTAGTGTTGGTAGTCCTTTTCCAATAGAAATATTAAACGCTACTTTTGCAAACACTACTGTTGCTAACACGGTTGGAAACTTGGTAAACGTTACCGTAACCGTAGCACCTGGATTTGTCATGCCATCTGTCAATGTTCAGCTTCTTATAGATATAGACGGAGATGCTAGAAGGCAAGTTTCAGCAAGTAGTAACGTGACAGCTTGTATAACTGAAAACATAATGCTAGACGGTCTCTGTACTGTAGGTCAATGGCCTAAAAACATGGGTACATCTACTTCACCAGGAGAAGAGCCTGTAGGTGTTTCAAACACACAGCCACCTTTGTTGTGTAATGGTAATTTTGCTGATCAAACTCTTGGAACGAACATCGCAGCTACCACTGGCACAAATACAAATTGGCCAAACCCACTAAATACTTTTTATCCTGGTACTGTTGGCGCTGTTGACGAGGCGGGTACAACTCAATACACTGGCCCTGTAACACCAAACGTTAATACAGCTATTTTTACAAAAACTTTTTGGACAGGACCAGATAGAATTTTTGAAATAACCCCATTTTACGTTTTGAATCCAGCAGCTATAGCAACAGGCAACTATACAGTTATAGAAACTCCAGACGATTACAACTTAGATAAAACAGTATCAAATTCATCCGCTACAAAAACAAAGGTAATTAAACTAATAGACACTACAAATATATATCCAGGAATGATGGTTACTGGAGAAAACATAGTTAGTTTATCTCTTTCAGTGGGGTTTAATACTACTCCTACGGGCCCTTTTTCCACTGCTTACCCTTGGTTTTACCAAGACATTAGAGTTGTTACCGTAGAAAATACTTTAGTAACTGTTTCTGAAGAAATCGAAACTGCGGCTGGAGATATATTAAACTTTAACAGCATTTTTGATTTAACCGCAAACGGAAATGTTTGGGGTGCCAACCTACCTTCACAGCGACACTGTTTGACTAAAACATTTACAGTTGAGTATAGCGGCGCGGGAGCAGTGTGTGGTGATCACGAAATTGATTTTGCTTTTAAGTCTGGCGTTGGTGTTAACTGGACATTAAATCCACTTCCTAAAATAACAAACGTAAATGTAGGTAGTGACACTGTTAACTCAAACGGAGAAACAAGAACTGTTGTTATACAAGGAGATGGAGCTATTTTTAACTTAACTATTGTTAGAAGTGATGGGTTGTATTACAACTTTGTTACCGGTGTTTTTTCTGGTAAATCGGATATACTTGTAAATCAAACAGCTACAGTCGCAGCCCCTTTTACCAAAGCTGTTGTTTTTCCTGAAACAGACACTGACTTTGAGTACGTTATAACAATAGATCCTAATAGTGGAAATCCAACAACAGACTTTGATAACGGAACTACTTTTGAAACTGGCGTTGAAAGAACACGTGTATTAAATCAGTACGTAGACAAAAGAGTAACGTTTACATCTGACGCAACTACGTCTGGAGTTACTTTATCTAGTGAATTAACTTCACCTGGTACTGTTATTGCCCCTGCTACTTATGTTTTTAATCGTGGTAAGAGCGTTCCTGTTTGGACAGGTAATGTTACTCATAGTGCTGTCATGTACAGTACTGGAGCTGCGAAAGCAAGTTTACAAACAACAACTAATGGTGTTGTTACAGCCGCGGTTGCTGGGGACTTTACTAACGCTACAGCTAACGGTGGTGAAATGGATTTAGATGTTTCTTTATCTGGCGTTGGCTCAACAACTGTTGTAGCAACTGTTTCTGGAAAAATCTTTAAACACCCAACGGCAGACACAACTGTAACGTTAGATTTTGACGGGTTTTTACAAGTTAAGCCTACTGTGCCAAACGTAAACGTTGAGCTTAGTGCAGTTGATAAAGATGTTGAGGGTTACATTACTGATGCCGGTGGTTTTGTTAAAAAAGACGGCGCTATATCCGTAAGGCCAGCTGGTAGTGTTGAAATTGATTTAAGAGCTATTGATAAAGATGCAAACAAGGCTGGTAAAACTCTAGCTACTGTTGTAGTGCCAAAAGATGTTAGTGGTGTACAAAAAGGTAGTTTAGGTAGCCACTCTGGAGGTAAAGTTACGTATACAGCTGACACTAACGTTACTAGTAGAGATGTTGGTAAAGTAATTGAGTTTACATACAAAGGAACAGTTGGTGGTGTAGATAGCGATCCAGCTTCAGTGTTTATATTAATAAAAGAATAAAATGCCAATAATAACAATAAATTTTCAAGATACAGTACAGTCTTCGGTTCAAATAAACGATATAGCTTATTATGTGCCTGTTTCAAGCTCTGGAGGTTTTGACACTCAAAACTCTGATATAGTAAAAATAGGTAGAATAAGAAGCGTTGGAATAAACAACATTGTTTGTGACATAGCCTCTAGCACTGTTCCTCCTTCAGTTTACAACGGTAGTAACTCAACTAATCATTTAATTATGTTTAGTAAGGACAGCGCGGCTAACATGAGCAGTTTAATTGGTTATTACGCAGAGATACAATTAACAAATGACTCCACTCTAGAATCTGAGCTTTATTCGTTAGAAGCGGATTTTTTTGAAAGTAGTAAATAAACTATAAAAACTGTAACTATATTGATATAAATTCAATTAAATGGCTGGTAAAAAAGAAATTACAAAAAAAGAACAAAAGCTACAAAAAAGAAGTAACATAATGGAACTACAACATTCTCTTATGAAACTTGTTGATGGAGATAACGTGGTTAAAGGAGACTCTAGTACATTTCCCTTAAAGCACACTTTTACCGATGGAATATATATAAGACAAATGTCTATGAAAAAAGATTCTTTTGTTATAGGTAAAATACACAAACATAACCATGTTTGGTTTCTACTAAGCGGAGAGATATCCGTAGCTGATGAGAATAACACAATAGATCATATAGCACCTTGTTACGTAGAAGCTCC
>TARA_R110001592_G_scaffold359954_1_pt1 | contig 10768 bp, 8 predicted proteins | sample TARA_R110001592 | Tara Oceans TARA_R110001592 (sample SAMEA4398387) | marine metagenome | biome: Polar Biome; feature: [SRF] surface water layer (ENVO:00010504); material: water (ENVO:00002006), including particulate matter (ENVO:01000060) such as... | depth 5 m | reverse complement strand
GATTTCGTTCCTTTAACCCTAGCCCTAGCTTGTTCCATGTCTCAGGTAGTATTAATAAAGGAGCCGCAATGTTTTGTTCAATATCTTCTTTTTTTATATAAAAAGTAATTGCCGTGCCAGATGTCATAGGAAAAAGATAGGCAAGCATATAACGCATTCGGTTCATTTTTAATGGTGAAGGTTTGCCTTTATTTATCTCGGCTCTATTTGTCGTGTAAAGCGGGCAGTATAAATCAGAACTTAGCGTGGGAAGTACAGGGTACGCATCAGAGGTAGCTTTGAATTTCTTACTGTCAATTGTAACTAACTCATCGATTGGTAAAGAATAATAACATCCAGATTTAATATCATCATTCGTTGAAAGCAATGTCATTTTATTAAGCTGTGTACGCTTTTTTTCAATTAAGCTTTTCTGTTCATTTAATTCAGTGTCAGTTGTCTTTTCTTTTTTATCAAGCTTAATTAACTTCTTCTCTAAAGACTCAAGTTCCTTTGTAACTTCTTGGTATATTTTGCTTTTTTTGCTACTAAGCAAAGTAAAATGTTCTGCCAGCGGCGTTGAGTTAATCAGGTCAAAAAATATCTTAGAGAGATTTTTTTCACCTTGATTCGTTTTTGCTAACCCGAGAGCTTTAAAAACTAAAAACAATCTTAAACCGTAAAATGAATCGGGATCTTCTGCAAGCGTTTGGAAGCCTTGCGCTTCTCCATTATCTTCATTCTTAATATTGATAAATTCCCAGTATGAATACTTGCCATCAAGCTCGCTACCTTCTTGTGGGTGTGAGTTAGGTAGTAATATTGTCACGGGGATAAGATCTAAATCAGCTTCACTATTATTGGGATAGATAGTATCTATCGCTTTTTGAAGCTTATTTGTATATTCATCTAGGTGAGATGGTTGAAGCATTTCAATAGCTTGATCTTCTGGAGTTATAAAAAGATCGTCACATTTATACTGTTCATCTAGTTTTTTTAACTGATTTAATTCTTTTAGTTTCTTCAATTGTTCTTGTTTTGCTGTTAAGTCATGATCATCTGGCTCATCCAACATTTTTTTAGCTAGATTTTTTGCTGTAGCTAGACGTTCATCAATATTTTCTACATTTTTTCGATTTCTTATTATTCTTTTACGCTCTTCACTTGAGAGCACCCAGCTAGTGTCGGCATCGAAACGTTCAAAGTTAAGCTTAATATCAGGTAATTTACCCAAATCCTTTTCATCGAAATCAACTTTATCTGTATCTGGGATCTTCACTTTTTCATGACTTTTGAAGAAATCAGCTAGCTCACTACATGGTGTTTTATATACACCTAATAGCGACAAAATCAGTTTTTCGAGTTTTTCATCCGTATAAACTCTGCTAAGTATTTGCTCTTGAGCGTTCATATTCCTTGGATTTGTCATTTTACTTCCTACCATCCTGATTTGGCCCAGTTGACCAATTTTTTGGTCATTACAATTGTCTAATTGCCTTTCAAATAACTCAAATTGAAAGGCTAATTATGATTTACGACTTAGTATTTACTAAAAATAAAATTTCTCAGGCTGTCTGTTTAGATAGTAAAGGCACTGAATACCGCTTTATCGACAAACCACATTTGCGGTTAATTGTTTATCCTACCAAGAAAACATTCATGGTTCGTCATAATTTTCAAGGTCAACGCAAAGTAAAAAAGATTGGCACCTTTCCAATGATGAAACTGCCACTATTTGAGCTACTGGCTAATGAGTTCATTGAAGCGATGGAGTCGGGTGGTAACTACTCCTTAGCTTTAAGGGCAACACTCGACCAATACTTTTATCAAATTTACTTACCAGATGCTAAGAAAAACAAGCGATCTTGGGCTGATGATGAGTCACGCTACCGTTTATATATTTCGCCAATCGTAGGTGCAATCACGTTAGCTAAAATTAAACCTTATCACGCTCAACACGTACTTAATTCTCTACCTGAACATTTAGCAGATAGAAGCCATGACTTAATTCGTGCCTTAATGTCTGTCATATTTAACAAGGCGATTTCACAGGAACTAATTGATAAGAATCCATGTAGAACTACTTCACCTAAAAATAACTGTAATGCTGTTGAGCGTTATATGGATGAGCTTGAATATACGGCTTTTATTAAATCGTGCTTAGTTGAGACTGATATAACATCAGATCAATTTAGCTTTCAAAGTTTATGTTTATTGTTTGCTTTATTTACAGGCGTTCGCATTGATAACTGCATTACGTTAAACCGTTCAATGCTATCAAGCTGTAAAACAGCAGTTTACTTACCCACTACAAAACCTAATAAACCTCAGACAATTTACTTATCAACCGTTGCTCAATGGGTAATTGAAAAAGCATTACTAGCTTCTGATAGTGAGTTTATATTTCCATCAACTCTTGGCCAGACAGGCCATATTACTCACCCCGCTTCATCATTTAGGCGTATTTGTAAAAGAGCTGAAATTGCATGCGCCGGTAGTAAGCATAAAGTTAACCCTCTATTCCCTTCTGATAACTTCAAGATCCATTGCCTACGCAAAACATTTGCAACCGTTGTTTTGAACTACTTCTCTTCATCTGAATCCCGTGGTCTACCTATATCGTCATTAGAAATATCAAGTCAGCTCCTAGGTCATAGCAGTACGAGAGTAACTAAAAAGCACTATGCATTCTCAGATGATAAAGATTTGAAGCTAGCGGTGGAAGTCGCAGCCCAAGTAATGATCAAGAAAATCCGGTGTTTCCCAAATTTGGAAAATACCACTGAACACTAATGCCAAAATCTCGTTCGTTAGCAAAGACCGAAACGAAGAAGATTGTGTTTATGGGAAGAATATTGATTATCAGGAATTCTCCCACTTTGGCAAAAAGCACTAACAGCTACTGACACAATCCATCTCGTTAACAATCACAACGAACGAGGCAGCAATGATTAAAAAAATATTAACAAAAGCAGATGTGGCAGAGCGTTACGGCATGAGCGAAAAATCAATCAGTACAGCATGTAGTCGTAACCCATCTAGCCTACCGAAATTTTTCAAGCTGGGAATGAGCAGTAATAGCCCTGTTCGCTTCCGACTTGAAGATTGTTTGGCATTTGAAGATGAAATGCTTCAACGCCAAGAACAAGCTCAGGCAATGTCAGAGCAAAACGTAGATTTAGCACTGTTGCTAAATCTTTAACAAAATTGCCAATGCTTAGAGGCATTGGCAATTTAATTTAAATTTAAATTATTAAAGAGAACTAAAATGAAAAATGTATTAAATAACGAAGCAACAGAAAGCCAAGAAGCAACTACCGAAACTAACGTAGATACCTCCTCACCAACTAGTAGTGGTGATATTAATACTGCGCAATGCTCTCAAGCTAAGAAACCATTGAGTAAATTAGCACGTTGCCGGGCACGGAAAGAGCAACCACCTGTAAATAATCCGGATAAGCTTCCCGTACTAAAGACTCAATTAAATAAAGTTATGGCTGCTTTTTCCGAGACTGAAGATTTAGTTTGTTTAGTTATTGAGGAGAAAAAAGGGGGTTATTCTACCGAAAAAGTATACCCAGTGACTGATGAACTATATGAAAACGTAAAATACGAGAAAGCGTTGCAGTCAGTGACTTTTTTTATGGCTCAGGCTTTAACAGGCGAAATATCATTTACCTATTGTAAAAATGGTCCTCTTGGCACACGCCCATGCACTTGGTTCATTTCGAAAAAGACATGCCTAAATGAAGCTACAGAGGTGTGGTTATCAATATCGAGTAATCAAGACGAAGGTATTTATGAGTCAACTATTGCAGATGAGCAACCTGAATTACCAACAGGTGGTCCTGAATTTTATGAGGCATTAGAACTTGCCCTAGAAGATGACATTATTGATTCATTAGACCATCCCATTCTTGTTGCTAACAATATTGGTCAACCTAAGCGTAGCAGTAAGCAATCGACGACCCGTCGTACTCGTCGCCCATTATCTACTAATAAAGAGCAAATCAATGAGTAAATTCATTGAAAATCCGCCACTGGGCTTATGCTCAGTGGCGGTGGCTCGCCTTATGACATGTGGTTATGAGCCTGAACAACTAGCACACGAACTACGCGAGTTACAGCATTTATCAAGTTTAGCGTTAACCGTTAAGTTACCACCTAATTGGTTACTTAAAGCAATTCATTTACAAGTTAAAAAGCAAAGTAATACTGAAGACTGCCATTTTCAACACCCTGTTATAAGTGACGCACTTCGTCGATATCGTCGAGGCGTCGGGATATCACGTTTAAAACTCGAACTACTAAAAAATGAACATGCTGAAGTAATAGCGAAATTAAATGAAGATCTTCCCGAAGGGCTTATCAGCAAAAGTTGTGAAATTGATCCGGAGCTATTACATCAAACGCTATCACCTAGAGCTAGAAATACTTGGTCTAAAGATAGTGGCGGAAAATATAAGTTAGATTCGACCACCTTACGTGATGTTGATAGTCCATTCGCAAGTTTGATTCTAGAGGCTAAAAGCAACCATAGGCTGAACATCGTTAACTATTTAACTGTTGATGAAGATGATCGACATCGTAGTTGGGCCAATCCACTCGGCACTAAAACGGGTAGAGAACTAGCTAAAGGTGGTTCATATGTTTATTGGCCGCATAAGGTTCAGTCAATAATAGAAGCACCTGAAGGCTTTGTTGTCGTGAAATTAGATTTTGCACAACAAGAGCCCGCAATAATAGCGGCGCTATCTGGTAGTGAAGTATTAACGCAAGCTTATGAAAGTGGTGATTTGTATGACTACCTTTTTTCAAATGGTTCATGGGGTAGCCTAACTAGAAAGCAATTTAAAATATTAACGATAGCGTATTTATATGGTGTTCAAAATACTGGTATCTCAAATAAGTGGAGTGTTGATATTGATAAGGCTAACCAATGGCGACTTGAGTTAGATAAGCCTTTTGAGCAGGCATTTAAATGGATGAATGCTAATTCAAGAAAAGCTTACAGCCAAGGTTATGTCCGTAGTATGGATTGGCGTATGGGGATAACTAATTTAACTAAACCGTTAACCGTTAGGAATTGGCCAATTCAAGCCGCAGGTGCAGATATTTTGCGTCGTAGCTGCCTAAAGTTAGCAGCCCATAATATCAATGTAATCGGTTGCTTACATGATGCTGTCATGATTGAAATCCCAATTGTTAAGTATGAGAAAACAATAAATATAGCACAGAGGTTAATGGCTGATGCTAGTGCTGATGTTCTATTAGGCTTTAGGCTAAAAACATCTATTGAAGCAATGTATTGGCCGAAAGGTGGTCCACCTTAACTATCACCAACTAAGCATAAAAAAATGAGAATCCCTATTTCCCCCAGTTTAGCAAATACAGGCAATTTTGAATGGGACACTCTCATCCGTTGGCAAGCGACAACATCCTTAATTTAAAAAGAAGTGAGAAAAGACATGAACGAAGTAGAAAGTGAAGTAAAAATCGAAGACGGATATGCTGGTGGAAGTAAGTCAGAAAGAGTGGTGAATTATATAGAAAAAAATTACCGCTTAGGCACTGACAAAAATGAAATTCCTTATGCTGTAGAAAAAGGTACTGCAAACTCAGTTGCTTTACCAATCAATAGCAAAGCTTTTGCTAAGACTATGAAGTATGCGGGATATCAGCATGACGAAATGTTGAGAAAAGAGGATATCAATGAGGGTCAAGGTAGTCTGAGTGCGGTTGCTGATTTCGAAGGTGAAGATATGACTGTATGGCAACGTAATGCACCTTTAACTGACAGGGTTGGAGTTGAAATTGAGCTAGGCGGGGAAGACAGTAACCGAGTCATTGTTACAGAAAATGGTGTCGATACTAATGTGAAAAATTCGGAAACTTTGTTTTCACATTCACCTACTTCATCTGAACTACCGAGTGTTGCAGAGGAAGGCGACTGGAGAAAAATATTTCCATATTTAAACATGAAAAAAGAACATATGCTGTTACTTGTAGCCTACTTAACCTATATCCTAGCCCATCCCAAGCAAACAGATGTTGGTTATCCAATACTTGTTATTAAAGGCGAGCAAGGCTCTGGCAAAAGCTTCCTTTGTAAATCGATCATTAGAGCACTCGTTGACCCAAACAATAACGGCATTCAAATGTTCCCTAGTAGTATTAAGGAGATGGCAATAAGCGTAAAAAATGCTTTTCTTTTGATTTACGATAACATTCGAAAAGTAGACCACAAGTGGAGTGACGCCCTTTGTATATCTTCAACGGGTGGAGGTCTGTCGGGCCGTAAGCTATATGCCGATGGTGAAGAAATCAATTACGATTTACATGGCCCTAAAATCCTTAATGGAATACATAACTTCCTAACCGAATTAGATGCTGTTAGTCGATGCGTCAATATCCAATTGTTACCTATAGCAGCAAACCAAAGAAAGAACGAAAAGGAGCTAGTTCAACAGCTTGAATTAGACAAGCCTATTATCTTTCGTGGTCTACTTGACCTTTTATCTAGATGTTTTGCTGTAGAGGGTACTGAAACGATAACTCACCAAGCTAGAATGATGGGGTTTGTTCATTGGTTAGCTAAGATTGAAAAAGCTGAGGGACTAGAAGTAGGTTCATTGCAAAAAATCTATGCTGAGAACCAAAAAGAAGCCATGTTAGATACCATTGCTGAGGATAGTTTAGCTTATGCTGTACTCACTATGGCTAAAGAATACTCTCAGGATATGTGGTCAGGTACACCTACAGCTTTACTTGAAAAGTTGACATCATATGTGCCACCTAAGGTGTCTAAGTCTTCAAATACTTGGCCGCAGAATCCAATTGCTTTATCTAAACGATTAGCAGTATTAAAACCATCACTTTTAGCTCAAGGTGTGGAGATTGAAAGTGAACGTGGTAAGAATCGAAGAATATTAATCGGCATGCTGGTTAATGATGAAACTACTGTTGAAACAATTGAGCCTTGCGAAGACTCTATTGTTAGTGCTGAGGTTGCAGAAGATGACCAAACAGCAGCACCGCAAGGAGTTAAGAAAGTTATACGCTTAAGAAAACACATTAAAAAGGCTAATGATACGGATTATCCTGATGAAACAAATGAAGTTGTTACAAATATGACAACACCTCGTAGAGCTTTTAGTCAAGAGCCTCTAGGAGATGAGCCTCAGGGAGAAGTAAGTATCGAACCCTCAACTCGCACCAGCACGGAAAAAGCAGAAGATGATATTGTTAAGCCCAAAAGAAAAATAATGAGAAGAATACGTAAGGCAGTAAATTCTTAAGATTAGAAACAGTAACTCAAATAGCACCAATTTCAGGTGCTATTTTTTTTGCCTTAATTTCACCTTAGAATTGACGAATTGACGAATTGACGAACCATATTTTTAAACGTGCGTCGAGTTGTCAAGTCGTCGAGTACTGCAGTTAAAGGTAATGCTTGCTCTAAATATGTCTTGCTGCTAGTTTAAGTGACCATAATAAGAAAAGGATAAAAAAATGAACACTACAAATTACGATTCCGATTGGGAAGAACTAGTTGACGATAATAAAGAGTAAATCAGTCCACAAGTCAGATTTATAAAGTCACTTCGGTGGCTTTTTTAATGTCTAAAATATAGTTTACCAAAGTAACCTATGCCGACACCTAGATTCAACATCCTTATTTTTACTATTCTGAATTGAGGCTGTTTTCTTTGCTCTAGTGCATTCCCACTTGCTTACGGGGTAAGTCCTATCCCAAGCGTTCATGAGTTTTTTTTGCTGTTTACTCATTGAATACCTTGTATATGTCTCATCCATATACAAATAAGTACGCGCAATACGTCCTCGAGAATTCTTTGGTGGCTCTGCTTTTCGATTATCAATCTTCATAGCACAACTTCCAAAGTCACTTTTTCACTTGGTAGCATGGTAAAGTTGTAGTTACTTCTTAGAGCATTAACAGCACCTATAGCTGGGTATAAATTAAATAGGTCTGCTTGAATGAAGCGATACTCTGAATTAATTTTCTCAGCACACTTACGTCCTTTATACTTTTTGCCTTTACTGCTTACACACGATTTGTGACCTTGACGCCATTCACTAAATGTTCGGCCAAAATTTTCAGCAGGTACTACCTTGCAAATTCCCTTGGTTGGATGCGAGCTATGGAAAGCATTAATAAGAATTGATATCTAACACTAAAAGTGGTGATGGGCTCTGTTCTTTGCCATAACGAGGTTTTTGATAAATAAAAACCTCGAAGGAAAATAACCTTAAATTTAAGCGAAATATTGAGAGTTTTGTACTTGAAACTCTTTAACCCCTTGCTTGCTAGGTTTATTGCCAACCCAATGACAGTATTTTATTTTCTTCCCTGGTAAGTTTGCCTTAAGCGCAGATTCTGCAATTTGAATTTTATCTACGTCTCCAGAACAATGAGCGTCGCTGTATGACTTAGCCTCATATCTGTTGTCTGCATATTGATAACCAGATGATAAATCAACACCACGAGCAATACTTGCAAAAGTTAGCTCTCCATTATTAGTGTAATAGAAAGTGATTCCTGAAAAATCCTCATCATACAAGAACCAATTTTTTATTTGTGATTCATCGGGAATGTGGTCCTCAAGGTCTTTTTTGACAAGAGCAACTAGAACACTAGGGAGTTGTTGCACCAATATTTTATGTGCACTTTTTTCGATCAACTCTCTCTCTTCTGTTGTTACTACAACGTCTTCTAGGCTTACTTCTTCTATGGTTATTTCAGTTTCTGAAATAGCCGTCAAAATACCTTTTAGTGTAGATTCAGCACCTTTAACGCTACCAACAATAGCGTTTTCTGAAACCATAATGCTCTTCATAAGCATTTTTATATTTGGAGAAATAATAGACATATACCTAGCTCAAAATTTTACATTACCAAATTTTAGCAGTTTGCTCTAAATATTGCTATTCATGATAAAGTCAAAACAATGCAAACACTTAAAGCGAATAAAGCTATATATCTTTAACTAGTTTAATTTATATAATGACCAAACAGCTTTAGCATATTGCACTATTTGATGGCCAAATACGCTAAATCTGACTCTTTTGTTCTTGAGAAAATATTCAATGTTAGGAGGTAAGTTGTCCAGAATAAGCCCATCACCTTCTCTTATTGATAATTCGACAAAATTCTTTTTGGGTATCAATGTTAATGAGTGTTTATTATCTAATTTTATATAACTATTTCTAAATATTGGTATAAGTTCTTCACCATCTAACACACTAAATTCAGTTACCAACTTCGTAAAGATATCCATGCCTACATCAGATGATTTTTCGGTCCAGTAAGATGTATTATATTCTTTTGATGTTGTGGTTCGTTTTTTTATTCTCCCCTCTTTAATATGTATTAGCATATGACATTTTTTATGAATGAGACTTAAGTTAGCTGAGCAGTACTCTATGTTTTCACATTCATTACATTTAGCTATAGTAGTATTTTTTCTTAAGCCAGTACCCTCAATTTTTATGTTGTAATGACAGAGATACTTATAATTAATATGATGGATTACAGCATTATCTTTATTCTCGATAATAATATTACAAGCCATACATTTTGAATCTTGCTTTTTATATAAATATTCATACATAAATGGTGTTTTTGTAGAATAACCTTTAAATATCCCCCACCTTTTATTCTCATCATCTGTTAAATTCGCGTAGTCTGAGATCTTTAGTGTAGCGGCATCGTTTACGGGAATTAATGCAGCAATAGAATCTTTAGTTACAGATTCTATTGGGGAATTGAGGTAAGTTTTTTTTGGATTGGGATTTGATAACCCGTCTATAGATTTTATGACTGAATTATTTTGTATCTTCTTAGCTTTTGTGTCAGCTATAACCAGTCGAATCAGGTCATAACTATAATCACCTTTTAAAAATTCATAAACTGGCTTTAATCGCTTATTGTTGACAGGAAAGTATAGCGTAGCTAGGGCTTCTGATACAACTTGGTATGTTACTTCATCGATATCTATGACTTGCTCAAGGTATATTTCACCTTGTGCTATATGTCGTAGTATATTATTGACAGTCGTACTAACATTAATAGTTTTTAAAGTATCGGTTGATTCAAAACTGAAGCCATTCCTTATAAGCTCAGCAAACGTAAACTTTTTAAGGTGATCCTTTGAGTTTTGACTAGCCTTTTTCCTAGATGCTTCTGAGCTGATTTTCAACTGTTCTGGGCCATTTAAGTTTTGAGTTTTGTTAAAACTCTCCTTAAACCACGCTAATTCACTTTTGTATAAGTCAATTTTTTCTTGTAAAAATTTCACCTCGTCACCGTGGCTATTTTTTTCTAATATCAACGAATTTCTAAGGCTCTTTCTTTCTTCTTCAAGTCGCGCTATATAAATATTTAGGCGGTCGTTTATTTTTTGATGTTTTTTTTCAAAAAAAAATGCTTTTATAAATTGAAACATGACAGCCTGTTAGTAGTTAAAAAAAACATTAATATGGGTTGTATTTATCAAGTGTAATATCACCAAAATAAGAGTTTTATTCTTCCTTAGGTAATAGACGCTCATTATTAGATTGTCAATTATATAACTGGAAGCCACTTTTTATAATTCGTACAGGGGGAACTGAGCGTTTAGTATTATTGAGGGGCCCGTACTGATTTGGCAAATCAGTATAGACTTTAAAGGGGATTGATTTAAAAATCAAGGTGGTTGCTTGTGCTTATTATGTGCTTACGATAAGTAAACAAAAGTTATGGCTACGGTACGCTATTTAAAGATAACTG
>TARA_R110001592_G_scaffold74779_5_pt1 | contig 10775 bp, 17 predicted proteins | sample TARA_R110001592 | Tara Oceans TARA_R110001592 (sample SAMEA4398387) | marine metagenome | biome: Polar Biome; feature: [SRF] surface water layer (ENVO:00010504); material: water (ENVO:00002006), including particulate matter (ENVO:01000060) such as... | depth 5 m | reverse complement strand
TTCAAACTAAAGCTAAAGCAAGCCGATCGAGAATATTTCCTTAATGGAAATGCGATTATTTGGGGCACTATCTTTTATATCCGGTCAGCGCGCACTGGCGCCTTTGAAGGGCCTTATGCCTTAGACCAGGATCACCTAGATTGCATGAAGGAATGGCTGGAAGCGAAGATGGTTTGGGTGAAGTCCGATTAATTTGATAATTACTGTCCTATAAATACCTGTTTTCTCCCCGCATATTCGTTGCATGGTAAACCTTGGACAAGCAGCCGCAATTCTTTATGGTACTTCTGCCCCTGGCAACACAAATGTGATTTGGGCAAAAACGAGTACCAATGATCCGAATACTTGGGCTATTATAGGTTTTTATCAATACCTAGCTGGCAACTGGTCTTTAATTACTACTACCCATTACGGCAATAGCGCCCCTGCAGACAGTTCTAAAGTTTGGTTGGATACCAACTTTAATCCGCCTATTATCAAAACCTATAATGGGGCTTCGTGGCTTGAGATCAATAAGCTGCGTAGCTCTAATAAGACAGCTGACTTTACCCTAAGTGCCAACGAAAACAATGCTTTCGTAAATGTCAATTCTAGCAATGACATCAATATTACAATTGAGGATCCTGCCCTAGATGAATTCGCTTGTACATTCAGTCGCCTGGGAGAAGGGGCTGTAACCCTCATTCCTGCCGCTGGAGTTTTACTGAATGGAATTAATGGTGCTTTAACCATAGTTACGCAATGGCGTAGTGTGATGATCCGCAAGCTGGCAGAAAACGAATTTTTAGTAGAAGGAAATATTTAGCTATGAATATCAATCAAGTAATATTTGAAATTGCCCAGACGGATATCCCCAGTTTCACTGCAGGGAAATACCTGAGCAAATGGAAGCATGGATTTAAAGTTAAGGCCACGGCAGCTGGTAACTTAAGCGTTCGTTATGCCGGTGATTCCAAAGAAATCTACCGCGTACTTTCTGTACCAGGAACCAATACTTGGGATCTACCCGACCGAATCATTGAAATCAGAGAGCATGCCGACACCACGCTTGATTTAGCCAATGTATTGGTAGGAACTGGATTTAGCGATTAATGAGTTTAGTAGTTAACATAGCAGCTCCAGGAATTTCAGGTACCACCAATACCCACGAACCTTTAACGCGAATAATTGCTGCGGCTGGTATGCGTGAAGGTGGAGAGCTGTTAAGCTGGTCTTGCCTAAATAACTTGGTTTTAAATAATACCCCATGAGCTTATTCTTCGCCATAGGATCACCCTGTATTGGTGTACAAGGGTTTGATGCCATAACGCGCCAAATAGCCGCCGCTGCCATTGCCGCTGGCGGTACTGCTCTTTCTATGCAATGCTTAGCTAAGTTGGTTAAAGAGAATAGCGACGAAGGACAAACCGCTAAGACCTTCACTATTAAAGCCGCTGCCGAAGATTTGGGCGGCACATCGCTTAGCACTTCCTGTTTATACACCCTTGTAAAAAATAATTGGCTATGAGTTTAGGACCATTTACAACGCATTTAATTCCATTTACCAAAAACGGGAAGCTCCAATTTTGGAATGATATCACTAAAGAAATCATTGAAGCTGATTTTAGTCGCCCTAATGTGGGCGGAACGAGTGGGTCAAGTGTTTGGCGCAATAATCAGTTGATTGAGCTCGCTGAAAATGAGCCTGATTGGGATGATAGGGACGGATGTGCAAGGATATTAATGAGGCCGCAAGTAGAGAATTTAATTTTAAGGTCAACACCTTCAAGTCAACCGCTAAGTGGCGTAACTAACGCCACTTATGCCGCAAACGATTGGGAAATTGGATTTACCGGTAAGATAATACTAGATAATACGTCAGGCGGGGCATTGTGGTATCCTGAAGAAGCTAGTTTATTAGTATCAGGTAATGATTATACGGCAGGAATATTTTTTAAACCGTTGGATGGAAACCCTCCATTATTGGGGAACACTGAGCAATGTTACCTTAATTTAGGAGGAACGGGGGCTACTCCTGCGTCATATAAAGTGCAGGACTTAGGCAACGGTATTTACTTTGGGCAAGGTCAAGCTGAAAACGTACTAGGAGGGACAAATACGGGTGTATTAAGATGGACAGGTAGTGCTTTGGGGCAAGTTGAAGTTTATGGCTTAGTCGTTTTTGACGGCCTCATTGATTTAAGCCCAACTGATTTAATATTTTCAAATGGAACGGCTGTAACCCGCTCCGCAAATTCATTCGCATTTACCGATTTAGTGAGTAAAGGTGTTTTAGGAGCAACCGAAGGAAGTATTTATTTAGACTCTTTTGCGGAGTCATTGGCAAGAGTTGTAGCGGCCTCCATCTTGACCATTGGAAACACTGTCGGCAATCGAATAATTGTTAGTAATGCGGGACCTTCTGTAACTAGACCTTATATCATTATAGAAACTCCACAAGGTAATATAGTAAGGGTCTTACCATCCGACTTAAGCAAGAGCATTATTTCCTTTAAATCGGGAAATATAATAATAGTAATTAACGGCACTAAAACGGACGATTTTGCTTACAACTTAAATTTAACAGCTAACAGCAATTTAAACATGCAAGGCTTATCAAGGCCAATAGATATTAATGAATTATCCTTTTCCCCAATAGCATTAACCGAAGCCCAAGCCATAGCCGAATTAAATAAATTATAAACCTGCCGCCATGACCTATACAAAAATAACGCTCAAAGGCTCCTTCGAAGCTATTCTAATCGATATTAAAAACATCGAGTACAAAGGGGAAAAGGTATACCCTAACTTCCCTGAAGATTATGAATTTATAGGTGATACTGTTCACGATCGCTTCATCGTAACCCCTCCCCGCCAAGAAGTACTCTCCCCCGCAACCTTCAACGAAGCAGGCGAAGAAACTACCTCTGCCGTAATGGGTGATTTCATTTCTCAATTAGTCCTTCCTGCAGGCTACGACACCAGTCATTTCGCTACCAAAGTCTAAGCCATGAAAGCCGAAACCCTAACCATAATCCGCTTCGCAGCTGAAACCAAACAAACCCTTGGCGCGGCCGTAATGCTCAGCGCTCAGCTCGACAATCTTCTCGAGTTTAAAACCGTGGAATTGCCTTGGAAGAATAATCAGCGCCGAATTAGTTGTATTCCTCCTGGTACCTATACCGCCATTAAGCACAACTCGCCCAAGTTCGGGCCTTGTTTGTGGATTCAAGATGTACCAGGGCGCAGTGAGATACTAATACACCCAGCTAACTTCTGGCACGACTTGCTTGGCTGCATCGCCCCTGGTGAAGATCATAAGCATATTGATGCTGATGGTAGTCTCGATGTGAACAAAAGCCGCTTGATCATGCAACAAATTCTCGCTTTTGTGGAGGAGAAAATTATCGTCGAAATTTTAGATAGAACTAGCCATGCCCAAACAAATCCTTAACATCTTAAATGCCGATGACAATGTAGATTTCTTCATGAAATTCGTGCTTTGGTTCTTCGCTATTCTGGTACCCCTTTACGATGTAGCGGGGGCACTGATTATTCTCATTATTATCGATCTTATTACAGGGATCATTGCCAGCATTAAAAAGAGCGCACCCTTCCAGTGGTCCAAAATTTTCAACACCTTCAATAAACTCATCATCTATTGCCTAATCCTTTTGGCGGCTTGGGTAATAGAAAGCAAAATCATTCCTTCCATTCCCTTTATGCGCTTGGTGGCGGGCTTCTTGGCCCTGACCGAATTACGCTCTATACTGGAGAACTTTAAAGACATTTTTGGCATCGATGCCTGGGACTATATACGGGCGGCCATTAAACGCCAAAATGTGCAGGAAATCTCTAAAAAGAATTAGCTATGAAATACCTTTCCTGTTTACTGATTTATCTGGCTTTTATTAGCTGTAAAACAACGGAAAGCGTTAGCACCTCCAACGAAACTTTTCGCTTTCTCGAGCGCGAAATCCGCGACACTACCCTGCCTGGCTTCACTGTGCAAACTGAACTTTCTTTGCCTGAATTTCTCGAGCGCAGAATCTACGACACCCTAAAGATCACAGACCCGCGCACCAAGGGAGAACTGCTCCTATGGAAGAATAAATACGGGGAGCTAGTGGCCGAATGCAACAGCCAAGACCAAACTATTACCAAGCTACAGGAAAGGATAAAGGATATCCAATCCCGCGAAAGCGAAACTACAATTGCTATTGATAGTCGTAACTGGTGGGAAAAACTTATCGACCTTATTCCTTGGTACGGCTATCTAATTAGTGGACTTGTAATTGGTCTAATCTTGCGGATTCGATTCTTTTAAATTGTTGAAAATGTGAGGATAAAAGACTCTGATAGTGAATAATTAAACGTTTATAAAGCATGTGAATTAATTAACTTGCGTTTAAGCTGTTCGCTAACTTTTTAAACATTACCTATGAGTGAAAGAATAATTCTGCAAATCCCTATTCCAGCGCACCTGATGAATTTTATGCAACAGGAGTTAAAAGCCGAAAGCAGCGAAATTAAAATTCAAGCGAACAGCACTTTAGGGGTTTTTCTAATGGGCGTAATTGAGGAGTCGAATAAACCTATGCCCAAGCCTGCAGACAAAAGTTTTTTTGAAATTGCTGTGCCAGCGCAAGATCGCCTGGGCAAAAGCTACGATGGCCGAAACAAGTGGCTCACTGTTTCACCCACTAACATCAAACGATTTCACCAGTTGATTGAAACGCTAATGTACCGCGAGCTCTTCTCACGCTTAGATCTTATTTACTCGCGTGGTGAAGCCCAGCGTAAAGGCGGAAAAATGACCGTGGAAATTGAACGCTTTATTGCAAAATACAGCGACGATCGCGCGGTTCTGTCGCTCGATGCCCTGCGAAAAGCCTATTACCGCTACCGTAAAAGTGGCCAATCCCAGTTGCGGCGCATGATTTAAAAACTTTGTGAACTTCAGTCCGATTATATGAGCACTTTTCAAAACCCTAGCGAAGCCCTTGTGGGAGGCATTGACTCTATTCAATGTATTCCCATAATTGGCATCGCCTCCTTCCCCGAAACATCTAAGCTGCAGGTGGCCGAAATGGAAATTTCCTTTCAGCCCAATTATGCCTGGTTAGATCTTCCCATTATTGAAGACAGTGCTTTATATGAAGAAACCGAATCGGAAACCGAACATGGCGCACTTTACCAAAAAGATTTAAACGCCCTCTTGCCTGCCGACCTGCTCGCTAACCGGCAAGCCTTATTAAAGCTTAGGCATTTAGATCTCCTAGTTAAATACCGCGATCACTTGGGAAATCATAAATTGCTCAACAGCCCCAGTGAACCGCTGCGCCTTTCGGTTTCTTTTAAAACAGAAAGTTATGGTGGACAATTAGGCTTCACCCTCAATTTCCGTGGCCAACATACCCAGCCCAGCCACTTTTTAACTTTACCCAGCTTGCCCCAGTTTAGCATCAATGCGCTTGGCCAACTCATCTACGCAGGTGACTTAAGCGAAAGTTTTGCGCTTAATGCAGATGGTCAATTAGTAGCATCGAACGGCCAAAGTGCCCGCTATTCCTTAGATTCTAAAGGGCGGATAGTCTTCTCCTAGTCCTATAATTGCCTTTTTAGTAGCGCCATTATTGCGTAGGGAAATTTTACCCTTCGCTAATGGAACGCACAATTTTACTTTACGATAAGTTCGGCCAAAACTGGTGGGACGATTCTGGCATAACCGCTAAAGGCTTTCGCCAAGATCTGAAAGACGCCAATGACGACCCCGAATGCACCAGCATTTTATTAGCTATTAACTCTCCTGGTGGAAGCATCATGGAGGGTATTGCTATTTATAATGCCATCCTTACTCAAAATGCGGATGCCGAAGCCAAACCCATTAACACCCGCAACGATGGTATTGCCTACAGCATGGGCGCCATTGTTCTAATGGCTGGCAAAAAGGTATCGGCCCACGAAAACACCACCACCATGTTGCACTGCTGCAGCGGCGGCGCCTGGGGAAATGTAAAGGAAATTGAGGGCAGCCTTAATATGATGCGTGCCGTAGACAAAGGCCTTTCCAAAAGCATTGCGGCCAAAACGGGTAAAACCCTCGAGGCCGTGCAAAGCGAGATCATGAATTACGATGATCACTTCTATACTTCCGATGAAGCCAAGGATCTTGGTCTTATCGATGAAGTTATTGCCGAACGTTCTGAAGTAGCCGCTCAATATGAAGGCCTTTCTTACCAGGAAGTAATGGCGCTTTTCCAAAAAAAGCCCGATGCGCAAGCGAGCTTCCTCAAGCAATTGCAAAACACCCTTAAAAATAGTTTCGAATCTTTTAAACCTAAACCTGCTAAATCTACCCCAACCCAAAATCAGGAAGAGCCTATGAAAATCTCAAACAAATTAACCGCCCTTTTAGCGGTTTTCGGTCTTAGTGCTTCCGCAGATGCGGACCAAGACCACCAACCTACTACCGAGCAGCTGCAGGCTCTAAACGATCAGCTGCAGGCCGCATCCGACCAAAAAGAGGAGCTGACTAATCTTAAGAATGAGCTTAGCGCCCGCGATAAATCGATTAGCGATTTGGAAGCCAAAATTACGAGCCTCGAAAAAGGCAGCGGCGCCAATCCTAAATCGGGAGCCTCGGACGATACCACCAGCGATGGAGGTGAAAGCGAAGTAGTAACCTCGGAAGCTGATGCCCAGCTTAAGGCGATGCGCGAGGAATTAGGTATTGAATCTTAACCCCCAAATACTAGAAATGAAAAAGATTTTTCTATTAGTCTTAGCGCTCAGTTCGGCGCTTATTGGCTTCGCCTCTAGCCATAGCTCGGAAGGGCTACTAGTAGCGATGGCCACCCCTGTTACCGATGTTGAGGCCATTGCGAAATGGGCAGGGCAATACGACCGTAAGTTTATGATGCAGATGCTTAACGGCCTCGACATCTTTAGCGACCTTACGGTAGATCGTAATGTAAGCCGTCACGGTAAATTACTACCAAAATTCACCGCGAAGGCAGGTATGCGTCCTCTTGATTTAGACGTAGAAACCAATGGTCGCAAAGAGCGCACCCTAAGCGGACGTAAGCTTTATGTTTACGATTGCATGAAGCTCTTTAAAATTGTTCCAGAAGAATTAATTGAATCTTTCTTGGCCGACATGGTCGCTCCTGGTGCGGTGCAAATTCCTTTTGCACAATGGTTCTGGGCGCGTGAAATGGAAAAGCTGAGCAGCGAGATTAACGATAATTTTTACCATAGCGAATTCCACGCGGACGCTCCCGACTTTAATGCCGGTAGCACTTACTCTGCAGGCGACTATGTGAAGTTTACCGACAGCAACTTTTACAAATGCCTTAGCAATACCAATGCAGGGGAATCCCCTACTTCGCATGTAGCTAAATGGGAAGAAGCCAATGGCTTTGTTTGTTTTGATGGTCCTGCGAAAATCATCGCCGATGAAATTACGGCAGGAAATATCAGCCCCATTGCTACGGGTGCCATTACCAATGCCAACGCCCTGGACAAAATGGAGCTGATGTATCAAAACATGACTTCCGCCCATCGTAAAAAAGGCGGTGCCTTCTTGGTAAGCGAAGACACTTTTTGGAACTATGTAAAACACGAGCAGGACGTTTTTGGTGCCACCAATACTTCCAGCAGTGGCGATGGCCGTAAATACATTTATGGCTCTAATAAGAAATGGGAAATTGTACCGACCACTTGGCTTGACAACAGCAGCCGGGTAATTGTTGATGTGCAGCGTGCTAACTTACGAGTAGGTACTACCATTGTTGGCAAAGGCGGACCTACCATTGGTAAAATTGTGCCTACCGTGCACGGTTACCTCTCTTCGGCCAAATGGTTACTCGGTTTTGAAATCGCTGATTTAGAACCGCTTTACCTAAACGACCAACCCTAATTAATTTGACACTGGAGAATAGCCCGAAATGTCCCTGCCTCTTCTGGCGGGGCTTTTCTAAAAACTAAAGGCATGACAAAAACAGAATTACAAAAACTGACCAAAGACGAGCTCGTAGATCTCGTTTTAAAAGGCAATAAGGAATCGGAGGAGCTTTTAGCCACTCTCGATGATATGAACGCAACCATCGATCAGCTGAACCAGCAAAAGAACGATGAGAAGAAAGGCATTTTAGCCATAGACCACAAGAAGAAACGCTATGTGGTAGTTACGCCTTCTTTCCGTTTTAAGAACCAAAAGCTGGGCTTTGGTGATTTGAAGCGTGATGAAGCTCTGGTAGAAGCCATCTTGCAATTGGATGGGCAAAACATTTTGAAACTCGAAAAGCAATAGCATGGCAGATTATACCGATGTTTTGGCACCCGCCAAAGACAACCCTGGAGGCACCAAACTGGCCTTTTTCTTTGCGCCTTTAAGCACTTTCGACATTATCCAAAAAGAAGGAGGCATTGCTGCCGCTAACTTGGAAGATGTGGCGGTAATTGCTACCGACCACACTTTTAAAACGGGTGGCCGCTTTTACAAAGTGGAGCTGGAGCTGAACAAAAACGAATTGAACAGCGAGTACCAAGGCGCCGTGCGCGGCAATGCCGATAAATTTACTTTTACTGGTCTTATCCCTAACCTATCGCCTGCGCAAGAAGGACTTTTACGCATAGCCCGCGCGGAAAAACATATTGTATTAATTCCGCTGCCTGATGGCCAAGTAGTGCAATTAGGGGAGGAAGATAATGGCGCCATGATTACCAGTGCCTTTGGCACGGGTAGCCAAGAAGGTGGCGAACGTGGTAACACCGTTACTATTTCCGCTATCCATTACAAAAAGCTATACACAGGAAATATTCCTTTAGTAGCGGCCGTTTAATTTGGATAAGCCGAGCCCCCATATTAGCAAGCATTACAGCTTAATTGGTATTAAGCCTGGTGTGGTAATTTTTAAGGGAGAAAAGCTCGACTTCCGCACTATTAGCAAAGAACGAGCAGATCGTGCTTATGCAGCAGGCTGCCACTACTTGCGTAAGAAGCAAAAACCGAAAGAGAATTAAACGTTTAAACACTTAGCCTGACCCATTGGTCGGGCTTTTTTGTTTTAGCTTGGTCTTAAATCTTTAAAATCCCATGTAATGTGTGATAAAAAACTGGAACGACTTAAATCCCTTGCCGAACGATTAGAAAACTATAAAGACGATGAAAAGGAATTCTACCCAGTACTAAAGCTTCTCGAAGAAGAGTATGCTGCAGAAGGAGGAATTGAAGGGGAAGGCGAATACAATCAACATTTAGCCAAAGTCCTGAAGATCCAAGCAAATGACTACTTGCAATATGTAACCTCGGGCCAAGAAAAAAGAAGCGGCTACTATTACCAGGAATTCGTAAACCACTTTAAAATGTTTGTGCGAGATGAGATATTTCGGATAAGGGCTTGATAATTTTTTTTTACTAAAATTCACAGCTAAGCCAATTAAGAATAGTAATTTGTCTATCTTGAAAGAGTAGAAAAAGCAAAAATCTAATAACGAGGGGAGTTTAATTTGAGAGCCCGGCCAATTGGTCGGGCTTTTTTGCTTTATAAAATTTAGCTTTGGCCATCTAGAAACCAAATTTGATAAATGGCTGTATTCTTAACTACCTCGGCAAACTCTTATTATATTGAACAGATCATCTTAGAAGCGCAAGAAAAACTAATATTAGTGACTCCTTATCTAAGCCTCTCTAAAACTCTAACAGAAAGACTTATCGACGCGGACAATGACAACATCCCTATCACCATCATTTACGGTAAGAGTGAGTTAAATAAAAAGGAACAAGCTAAACTTGATAACCTGAATAATCTAGAGCTTTATTTCTGTGAGAATCTTCATGCTAAATGCTATCTTAATGAGCACTCTATGGTAATTACTTCGATGAACCTATATGAGTTCTCAGAAAAGCACAACCGTGAAATGGGGATCTTTGTCACTCATGCAGATGATAAAGAAATCTATCAAAAAAGCTTACGCGAGATTGATTCGATACTAAGTATCTCGGAATTAAAGAAAGAGCGTATTTGTACTATAAAGCCACAAGAAAAAGACCTTAGTGACATTTTCCAACTAGATATGGCTGATAAGAATGGCCGGTTTTGGATGTCTAGCTTAAAACGATACTTTATTAAACATTACCCTGAAGCAGTCATCACCAAAGAAGAAGACGGTGCATTTGAAGTTAGGGATTTTCCAATTCCAACTATTCATTTAAACGTAAATTCTCGAATTGAGTTTCTATTTGATAATATTGATATTTGTGAAAGGCTAAAATCTACTGCCATTAAAGAAATAATGCAATACGTTACACCTACCGGGACCCACATATATTGGAAAAAATATGGAGTATTAATCAATTCCACCAAAACCCTAAATCCTGTCGAAACTATTGAGGGACTTAAAGAAAAGGTACTCAGTGATTTTGAAGTAATAAAACATTTCCAGATATTAATAAGACGATATAGCCCGTCAATGAGGGGTATATAGGAAAATATATTGGACCATTTAATCTTATAGCCTAGGCAATTGGTCGGGCTTTTTTTTCTACTTTCCCAAGCTAAACCAATTAACGATTATTATGGCTTTAAGTTGGAATGAAATAAAAGATCGCGCACTAAAATTTAGTAACGAATGGGAAGGCGAATCACGCGAAAGAGCAGAAAAAGATTCCTTTTGGAATGATTTCTTCAATGTATTTGGAATTTCGCGAAGAAGGCTTGCTACTTTCGAGGAACCGGTAAAAAAGCTAAGTGGAAACCAAGGTTTTATCGATCTTTTTTGGAAGGGAACTC
>TARA_R110001592_G_scaffold135779_2_pt1 | contig 10776 bp, 8 predicted proteins | sample TARA_R110001592 | Tara Oceans TARA_R110001592 (sample SAMEA4398387) | marine metagenome | biome: Polar Biome; feature: [SRF] surface water layer (ENVO:00010504); material: water (ENVO:00002006), including particulate matter (ENVO:01000060) such as... | depth 5 m | reverse complement strand
CCACTTGCTTTTGCAGCAGCAAGTACGTTTTCGGCTTTCAAATAAGATTCTGAAACGGGGGAAGGACCTATCAATACAGCTTCATCTGCGAAAGCAACATGCGCTGAATTTCTGTCTGCTTCACTGAATACGGCGACAGTTTTGTAGCCTAATGATTTAGCTGTTCGCATGACACGGACGGCAATCTCGCCTCGGTTGGCCACTAATATTTTGTCGAACATAAATGCATCCTAATAATGTGTCTTAAATTTTATTAAAACAGAATTTTTATTTAAACCAGCTCGGGTCGCGTTTTTGGATAAAGGCCATCGTACCTTCTTGTCCTTCTGCGCCTTGTACTGCTTCTGAAAACGACTTGGCCGCGTTATCTAAAAGTTCCTCAAGTGGCTCGTTTCCAACAGATAATATGAGTTTTTTGGTCATTCTATTCACTTGTGGCGCACAGCGTTTAACTTGTAATAACACCTTTTCTAAAGCTTCTTCCAAGGTATCGATAGTCTCATGAGATTCATGGACAATACCCAAGCGAAGTGCTTCTGTGCCATCAAAGCGCGCACCTAAAAGTGCTAGGCGGCGTGCTTGCGTTAAACCAATACGTGTCACAACGAAGGGTGCTATTTGAGCAGGAGGAATACCTAAACCCGTTTCAGGTAGACCAAACTTAGTGCTATTCAAACTAAGGGCTACATCTGAAATACAAGCAAGCCCAAAACCACCGCCTAGAACAGCGCCTTCAGTAACGACGACTAATACTTGAGGGATTTGGTTTGCATAGGTGATCATTCTACCGAAGGCGCGGTTCAGCTCGTAAAATGGGTCGGATCCATCTTTATTGTCTTTATTATTCAAAGCTAAGGCAGCCCGTGCGCCGGCCATGTCTTTGATGTCACCACCGGCGCAGAAGTTTCCTTCTGCACCGCGTAGGATAACTGCACGAATATCAAGGTTTTCAGCGATAGCTTCAAATACGGCCATGAGCTCATTAACCATAACCAGGCTCATCGCGTTTCTCGCTTTAGGGCGATTTAAGGTGATGTGCAGGGCATGGTCTTTTTGTTCTAATAACAAGGTTTCGGTATTGGGTAAGTTTATCATCATTGTCTACTTTTTCTTTCCTGGAAGTGTGCCCATTAGCTTACAGATAATGCCTAGCATAATTTCATCTGCTCCACCACCGATTGATACTAGGCGAATATCACGCATTGCACGTGAGACTTCATTTTCCCACATATAACCCATACCACCCCAATACTGTAGGCAGCTATCCGATACTTCACGACCTAAACGACCTGCTTTAAGCTTAGCCATGGATGCAAGTTTGGTAACATCTTTTTTGTTTTCGTACATTTCGACAGCTTGATAAACCATGCAGCGTAAGGCTTCAATTTCTGTTTGTAGCTCAGCAAAACGGAAATGAATAACCTGATTATCAATTAATGGCTTACCAAAGGTTTCACGTGTACGGCAATAATCGATCGTTGTATTAACACAGTTTTCCAAGCCTTTTAAAATATTTGCAGCGCCGAACATACGTTCTTCTTGGAACTGCATCATTTGCATCATAAAGCCCATGCCTTCGTTGCCAATTCTGTTGCGTTGAGGAATGCGAACATCATCAAAAAATACTTGAGCCGTTTCTGAAGAGCGCATACCCAGCTTGTTTAACTTAGGGCCAACTGTAACGCCAGGTGTATTCATAGGAACAACAATCAGGGATTTATTGATATGCACTTTATCGTCTGATGTGTTTGCTAGTAAGCAGATGAAGTCGGCAGAAGGGGAGTTAGTAATCCACATTTTAGTACCGTTAATAATGTAATCATCACCATCTTTCTTTGCTGTGGTCTTTAGACCTGCAACGTCGGAACCTGCACCTGGCTCAGAAACACCAATACAACCGATCATCTCGCCGGTGATCGACGGTACGAGAAACTCTTTTCTTAACTCATCAGAACCAAAGCGTGCTAAAGCGGGTGTACACATATCAGTTTGCACACCAATCGCTAAAGGAACGCCGCCACACTTAGATAAACCGAATTCTTCTGCTGCCACAATACTATAGCTGTAAGGTAAACCCATGCCGCCGTATTCGGTCGGTTTGCTGATGCCTAATAAACCTAAATCACCTAATTTTTTAAACATTTCTTTCATTGGGAAAGTACCAGCAGCTTCCCATTCTTCAACATGTGGATTTATTTCGTTTTCTACAAAGTTCTTAACGGTACGACGGATTTCATTGTGTTCTTGAGTAAAAATCATGGATCACCTTTTTTAATTAATTTATTATTTTGCCTTGTCGTCATTCCGGTGTACTTTTCAGCCGGAATCCACTTTTAAATGCTTGAAGGTATTAAATACGAGCGACACCAAAGGTATTTTCGACCAATGGTCTCTGCTTAGCTTCTCGACAAATATCCAACAAGAAGGCTAAGACCTTGCGTGTATCTCTTGGGTCGATTAAGCCGTCATCCCATAAACGAGCCGTTCCATATAATGCTGTAGAGCCCTTATCTAATTTATCTGCGGTGGCTTGTTCGATCATATCTAGCATTTTTGGGTCAGCGACTTTACCCATTTTTATATGTTTTTCTTCAGTCACAATACGCAACACTTTACCCGCCTGAGCACCACCCATAACGGAAGTTCTGCTATTCGGCCAAGCGAAGATAAAGCGTGGATCTAAACCTCTGCCACACATTGCGTAATTACCAGCACCGTATGAACCACCCACAACAATCGTTAGTTTCGGAACGCGGGCATTGGCCACCGCTTGCAACATTTTTGAGCCATGTTTAATAATGCCATTTTGCTCAGAATGAGTGCCCACCATAAAACCTGTGGTGTTATGGAAGAACAATAAGCTGGTATTAGTTTGATCACATAATTGAATAAACTGTGTAGCTTTAGCCGCACCTGCAGGTGTGATTGGGCCGTTATTCCCGATAATGCCGCATGCAAGGCCTTGTATTTTCAAGAAGCCGCAGACTGTCTGGTTGTCGAATTCTGGTTTGAAGTCGACAAAGTTAGAGCCATCTGCAATACGCGCAATAATTTCACGTACATCATAAGGGCGTTTGCTATCTGAAGGCACAACTCCCAGTAATTCTTCAACAGGGTAAAGAGGTTCTTCCCATTGCAAAGATCGCGACATGGGGAGTTGTTCATTCCACGGCATTTGATCCATTATTTCACGAGCGATACGGATGCCATCAGAATCATCATCTGCTAAAAATTCGGCTGTACCAGCCACTTGAGTGTGCATTTCAGCGCCACCTAATTCTTCGTCGGTCGCTATTTCACCGGTAGCGGCTTTCAAAAGAGGTGGGCCAGCAAGAAACATTTTGGCTTGTTGTTTTATCAAAATGCTGTAGTCAGACAAGCCAGGTTGATAAGCGCCTCCCGCTGTTGCATTGCCATGAACAACCGTGACTGAAGGAATGCCCGCAGCGGAAAGTCGTGCTTGATTGGCAAAGCCTCGTGCACCAAGTACAAAGACATCGGTAGCATAATTAAGGTTAGCACCACCACTTTCTGCAAGTGTCACAACAGGTAGTTTATTTTCTTTTGCAATTTCTTGAATGCGAAGGGTTTTGTCTAAGCCCGCTGGGGAAATTGTCCCACCTTTAATGGCGCTGTTACTGGCAATAATGATGCAACGGATGCCAGAGACATAACCGATGCCAGAAATAATTCCGCCGCCAGCCATTGAACCATCTTTATCATCGTGCATTTTAAAGCCAGCAAGCGAGCTTATTTCTAAAAAAGGCGCACCGGCATCTATTAAGCGATTAATGCGTTCTCTTGGTAGAAGCTTGCCACGCTTAACAAACTTTTCTTTTGCTTCATTTTCTTTATCGTGAACTTTTTGCTCAATACCACGAAAGCTTTGAATATGGCTTTGCATTGATTCCATATTGGCCAAAAACTCTGCTGAGTGGACATCTATATTTGAATTCAGTGTTGTCATGTTCAACCTTTTTCTTTGTTATGCCGCAATTATCGGTCCCTGAGCTTGTCGAAGGGTTTAACAAATTAAACTCCTAGTTTTATCGAACACATTTCGACAAGCTCAATGAGCGACTTATTTATAAATAAGTTTCACTTGGCTCATTCTTGAAATATTTTAGGTGTCACCGCTCGGTGAAAACCGTTGTAACTTTCAGAGTTTTTAGCTTTAGCCAGTGGCGCAACACGACCACCTTGTGAGGCAGCACCATCAATTCGTAAACAATCACCACTAATAAAATTAGCCCCATCACTCAATAAAAAACAAATGGCAGAACTGACTTCCGCTTCTGTGGCTAAGCGTTTTAGAGGCACGGCTTCTCGTAAGCCTTTAATCCATGGCTTCAAACTTTCTGGATAGGAATCCATACCGCTAGAGGCTACCCAGCCAGGCGCAACAGCATTGACACGAACGCCAGACGCACCCCATTCAACAGCGGCTGTTTGTGTGAAGTTGACCATGCCGGCACGTGCTGCACCAGAATGCCCCATACCAGGCATACCGCCCCACATATCGGCAACAATGTTGACGATAGAGCCACCATGTTTAGACATACTTTTCAGATACACTTCTTTCGCCATTAAAAAGCCGCCGGTCAGGTTGGTACGAACAACCGTTTCCCAACCTTTCTGGTTAATGCCTGTTAAGGGAGAAGGAAACTGACCACCGGCATTATTCACAAGCCCATGAATAACAGGGTGCTTACTAATAATTTCTTTAATCGTTTGCTGAACAATCGCTTCTTCTCGAATGTCGCAAGCGTAGAAATCGACTAAGCCGCCATCTTCTTTTATTTCTTTAGCAACTACTTCAAGCTTTTCGAGCTTTCGGCCAATTAAAATAACAGTCGCACCGAGTGCTGCAAGTTCGTGCGCTGTACAACGGCCAATCCCGCTGCCACCACCTGTAACGACGATGGTTTTATTTTCAAATAGATTGTCTTTGAAAACAGATTGATAGTGTTTGTTTGGGTTATCAGACATAACAGGTTCCTTTACAGACCACTTTACGGGTTAATGGCGTCAAAGATTCTTTGACTGACGGGAATAGGGTATTCAAGCAATTGTTGAGCAAATGCCTTCCCTTGTGGGTCGATACGTAAGCTAGCCACGCCACCACCGCCAAGTGAATGTTCGAGTAAAAAGTTAATGGCATTTATGCCTGGTAGTAGCCATGAATTCACCTTGCCATTTTCAGGGCATAAGGTGTGTATCATGAATTTGGCTACATTTTCGTTTGTTAAAGCAGCAAGAATGTAAGGCAAGTAATCGGCCTTTCTCGCAATCACACCAATATTGGAATGGTCGCCTTTATCGCCACTTCTTGCCCAAGCTAATTTGACTAACGGAACACTTAATTTAGTGTCAACATCATTTGGTTGGTTAGTTTTTATTTGTCCAATAGCGTGCGGGATCTGGCCATTGAATGTTTTTATTTCGGTGCTTTGAGTTTCACCATTAATAATCGTACTGACTTTAATGCTGTCTTTTGGAACTAAACAAGAGAATAGTCTGATCTTTGGCCAAACAGTTGGGCGGCCTCCGACAATACCTGTAATCCCTGGCGCCATAGCGGTAGCTGCTTGAGCAATTTCTCTTGAAAATAATACTAAGGATTTTTTATCGGCACTGGCCACCGCAATTTTGACAACCACTTCTCGGGTATCATTGCGTTTAGCTTGCGCCCCGTATGTCGCTTCTGAACCAAGTAATTCAATACTTGTTTGTGAAAAAGGTTTTAAGCCTTTTTCTTCGAGCATACGTGAGGTTTTTTTGAGGATGGCTGCAGCTACAGCTTGTGCTTTTTTCGGTGCATCTATACCTGCCAATAGGAATGTGACAGTACATTTAAAGCCATCTGGCCATGTCGAAGATACTTTATAAGTATCTGTCGGTGGCAAACCTTTTGCCCCAACAATACTGACTTTATTTTCAGAAACCTGGCTTAATTTAGCTTCAGAAAAATCACAAATGACGTCGGGCAGCATATAGGCATGCGGGTTGCCAATTTCATACACTAATTGTTCTGCAACGGTAGCCGTTGTGACAGCGCCACCGGTATTTTTGGGTTTAGTAATAATGAAGCTCGAGTCGGCAGACACTTCTGCAATCGGGAAACCCATATCATCATAGCCGGATGCGATAGATTCCCAGTCGGTGAAATTGCCGCCAGTGCAATGTGCACCGCACTCGATAATATGGCCAGCCAAAGCACCTTGAGCTAATTTATCAAAGTCATCCCAAGCCCAAGAAAATTCATGAACTAAGGCGCCTAATACAACAGCACTATCTACTACTCGTCCTGTGACAATAATGTCTGCACCTTGTTCTAAGGCCGCAACAACGCCAGAGGCACCAAGGTAGGCATTCATGCTAACAAGCATTTTTGGTATTGGCTCGCCTGTAAACATTTCGCTTACGCCAGAGTCTTCATAAAACTTTTTCTTAGGCAGAATATTATCACCATCAACCATGGCGACTTTTAAATCTATGCCAACTTTATCGATAATGGCTTGTAAGGCAATTACACAGGCTTGTGGGTTAACGCCGCCTGCATTACTGATAACCTTTATTTTTTTACTTTTGATGTCGGATAGAAGAGGTGCCATGACGGTATTGACGAAGTCACTGGCATAGCCGGCATTTGGGTCTTTCATTTTCTGGCCCGCCATGATCGACATGGTGATTTCAGCTAGATAGTCGAAGACTAAATAATCTATTTCACCTTTATCGACTAACTGTTTAGCGGCAGTTTCAGTATCGCCCCAAAATGCAGAAGCACAGCCAATGCGAATTGAGTCTTTATGGGTTTTGTTATTTTCTGATGCTGTGTTCATTCTAATTTCCTGGTTCATGAGTGAAACAACTGAAATTAGTCTACCAAGCAAGCGCTTGGTTTGTAAAGTGGTGAGTTTAATATTATTATGAGTAGGTTAAAAAATAATACGGTTCATTGATCTTGTCGAAATGTGCTCGATGAGCCAAAAGTTTATTTTTAAAAGCCCTTTGATGGGGCTCAGTGAACGTTATAATCCCCATTTATTACTAATGCGTTGTAGGAGTTTGGTTTTGGCATCTGGAAGTAGTTCAAAAAAGATTGATAGCTCAGAATTTGAAGCAACAGATCCAAATAGCGCTAAAGGCCGTTTACTGTTTATTGCAGCAAAGCTATTCAATCAAAAAGGCTATGAACGAACAACTGTTCGAGATTTAGCTACTGCCGCAGGCATTCAGTCTGGCAGCCTTTTTCATCACTTCAAAACCAAAGAAGATATTTTGAAGTCTGTCATGGTCGATACCATTATTTTCAATACCGTACGTATGAAAAATGAAATGGCGAAAGCAGAAAATTGTGTTGATGCTCTCAAAGCTCTGATTCGTTGTGAGCTTGAATCGATTAATGGGGAAACAGGCGAGGCTATGTCGGTTCTGGTTTATGAGTGGCGTAGCTTAAATACTGAAAACCAAGCAATGATCCTTAAACTAAGAAATGAATATGAATCTCTCTGGATAGACGTCATAACTAAAGCCAAACAAAATGGTTTAGTGACTGGGGATGTTTTTGTATTGAGGAGATTTCTGACTGGCGCTTTAAGTTGGACGAAAACCTGGTATAAACCAAAAGGCGGAATGACACTTGATGATCTTGCTGAGCAAGCACTGAATTTAGCCATAAAACAAAATGTTTAGTACGATAATGAATAATGGCAATAATATTCAAGCCAGAGCTAAGTAAAGAAATTAAAGAACCTGTTTCAAGATACGTCCTAAATACTAACAAATAGACAAGCTGTTTGAGCATTCCTACCAGTTAACTAGAATAATGAAGCCTTTTAGTTTTCATATAATTGATAAGAGACGTACAATAGCGCTTCCTTTTCATGTTTAAACTTCTACCACGTCAATCCAATTAAATGCTTCGCCAGAGTCTTAGTACCTTCCAAAACGTAGGCATTCAACATATTTTTATGCTGATATCCATTAATGTATGGAAAAATATGTTGTATAAACTAAAACTAATACAAGCTTTTTGTGCAGTTAGACTGCTTTAAACACGACCAAAAATACTTAATCTGATAGAGCTATAAATCGAAATTATGACGAGAAAAATATTACGTTTGAATGCGAAGAAAAATATTGATTCCAATCAAGTGGATGAGGTGGTCAAAGATGCATCTCATGGTGGCCCACAAACGAGCTTCTTAAATGGTGTGGCTATCAATCCTTATCAAGCTATTAGCTTAGAATTAGGCTCGCAGCAACTTACCGCGAGAGCGATCGATTTGATCTCGCCAATTGGCATGGGGCAGCGAGGTTTGATTGTTGCTCCTCCAGGTTGTGGCAAAACAACGATTTTAAAACATATTTGCCAGGCAGTGGGAGCGGCTTATCCCGAGATAAAGCTTTATGCCTTGCTCATTGATGAGCGACCTGAAGAAGTAACTGATTTTAAGCGCAGCGTGCCGGCAACAGTCCACGCTTCATCCTCAGATGATAGCTATGAACAACACGTACGTGTGGCCAATAACCTTCTTAATACCGCCATTAAAGAAGCTGGCGAAGGTCATGACGTAATGATTGTCATTGATTCGCTTACAAGACTCTCACGAGTACATAATGCAGAGCGTAAAAGTAGCGGTCGGACCATGTCTGGTGGACTTGATGCAAGAGCCATGGAAATACCACGAAAAATGTTTGGTGCAGCGAGAAAGATTGAAAATGGTGGGTCGCTTACCATATTAGCGACCATACTCGTTGATACCGGAAGCCAGATGGATCAGGTGATATTTGAGGAGTTCAAAGGTACTGGTAATATGGAAATCGTTTTATCACGTGAGCTTGCTAGTTTGCGTATCTTCCCCGCACTGGAAATTGCTAAAAGTAGCACGCGTCGTGAGGAACTTCTTTTAAACCCGAAAGATATTGAAAGCATAATAGATTTAAGGCGGGCACTCACCAGTCTTAAACCTGAAGAGGGCGCCAGGAAGCTAGTTGAGTTACTCAAGAAACACCCGACGAATGCAGAATTGTTGCGTTTTATCAAAGAAAGTAAATTACCTAAAGCTGATGATTAGCAAAAATTAGAATTACTTGTAGGTAAAATTATTAGCGGCGATATAGTTCGCAAATTCGCCGTACAGATTCATTGCTTAGATACGGATAAATACAGGCCATCTGACGTTGCTGAATTCAGGATAATATTCAAAAATGAATGTTTTAGGGATTTTCTACTTTAAATAGATCGGACACCTTTTCCTGGCAGGCACCTTTTCCTGAAAAGGATAGTTAATGATATTCAGATATTTGAAACTGCATTCTTCTTTAGAGAAAAATCTTCGCTTAATTGCTCTAGCAAGGTTAGTGTTATTAGCTTTCGCTCAGTTTTTTGTATTACTTAATCAATTTGTATTTGCTGTGGAAATTAAGTTTTTCTGGGCAGAAATGTATTTGCTACTTTTGGCTTTATCCGCTGGCTTAACATTATTTCAGTTAAAAGCTGCCCCTAAGAATTTAGAGCATAAAGTCAAAATTCAATTATTGTCTGATGTGATTATTTTGAGTTTACTTTTTCATGTCACAGGCGGCGCAGCGAATCCCTTTGTATCTATCTTGTTATTTCCTTTGGTGATCAGTGCTTCTATTTTAACGGGGCGTTTTAATTGGTTTATGGTGCTGTTTACGCTCAGTTGTTACGGTAGTTTATTTTTAGTGGATGCCGGGATAAATAACAATGGAATGTCTGAGCATCAGCATGTGATGCCGCCTTCGACTGAAACAGCCTTTTCTCTACATATCATCGGTATGTGGTTTAATTTTGCAATTAGTGCGGTGCTGATCAGTTTTTTTGTGGTGAGAATGCGCCAGGAAATAGAACTACAACAAATTGAACTGAATACTCAGAGGGAGCAATCCCTGAGAGATGAACAGCTTTTAGGTATCGCGACTCAGGCCGCTTCCGCGGCACATCATCTTGGTACACCCTTATCGACGATGAGTATTATTATTCATGATTTAGAAAGTGAGCCTTCTTTTCCTGAAGAGTATAAGGAGGATTTGGCAGTATTGTCTGCACAAGTATCGAACTGTAAAGGCGTACTTACCAGCCTTCGACATGAAGCAGAAAATGAATTCAAACCTGAGCCACTAAGTATATTTATCACTAAGTTATTAGATGAGTTTCATTTAATTCGCCCGCAAGCCAAGTTAGAAAGAGAGGATCTGGCGTCTTTACCCAGTAATGTCTCAATCATGGCCGACCCAGCACTTCGAATGGCGATTCTTAATATCTTGAATAACGCAGCCGATGTTTCACCAGAAAGAATTATCTTTCATCCGCAATATCAAAAAGGTCATGTGCTTATCGATATTATTGATTTCGGAAGTGGTATTAGTGACGGTGCCGGTTTATCACCTGTGACTTCTTCGAAACAAGAGGGCTTGGGGCTTGGTTTATTTTTATCTCATGCCACATTAAATCGTTATGGGGGTGAAATAAGTTTATTTCAGTTAGATGCTGGTGGTACAAGGGTTAGAATTACTATTCCTTTATCAGCTTAACCGAGACCTTAGTTTGTCCTGAAAAGGCCTCTATATATTTTCAAAGGCATAAAAAGACCAATGGCTAAATCAATTCTTATTTTGGATGATGACGTAACATTTGCAGAAACGCTTGCACGTTCATTCAAGCGCAAAGGTTATGGTAGTTTTGTCGCCCTGGACATTAGTCATGCTCGTGCGAGTCTAATCGAAAATAAACCCGATTTTGCTGTG
>TARA_R110001592_G_scaffold112198_2_pt1 | contig 10778 bp, 14 predicted proteins | sample TARA_R110001592 | Tara Oceans TARA_R110001592 (sample SAMEA4398387) | marine metagenome | biome: Polar Biome; feature: [SRF] surface water layer (ENVO:00010504); material: water (ENVO:00002006), including particulate matter (ENVO:01000060) such as... | depth 5 m | reverse complement strand
TACACAAGGGGCATTACCAATGGAAGAAGAATGGTGTTTATATCATCACAAACATATAGATAAACAAGAAGTACAAAATAAATTTTACAACACATTATGATAGAAACAAGAGGTCTTTTTAATTATACCCCTCCGCCAAAACCATATAAAAATTTTATGGTGTTTGTATCTACGGATTATGAAAAATTAGGTGTTAAAATAAAAGAAGGACAAACTAACTATTCCAAAATGGAGAATACTTTTAAATTATTAAAAGTACAAATAGATAATTCATTAGAATGTGGTTGGGATCCTAAAGATATAGTTATTGCTACTAATTTTGAATTTGAGTATAAAGGAGTAAAAACATATGTTTTAGATGAAATATGTGATTATTCTCAATTTTTTCATAAACAATATGCTACTTTAGAAATGATGAAAAAAGGTATATTTGAAGGACAAAATATATGGTATCATGATTTAGATGCATTTCAATTAGAATCTTTTGATTTCCCCTATTTTAATGGTGATTGGGGTACTTGTGTTTATCCAAATGGGGATGGACATTCTATGCAGTGTGGGGTAATTTATCTAAAACATTCATCTCAAGATATATTTGAATATTTAGTTACTAAAATGAAAAATAGAGCTTATAATACTAACTGTGATGAACAAGTAACTAGAGCTGAAGTAAAATTAAACCCTAATTTTGCACATAGAGTATCTGTATTAGATACTAGCTATAATATGGGAATGACAGGATTCAATGATAGATATAAAAACGCAGTAAAACCTCTTAAAGTAGCTCATTTCCACCCTGATGATGAAAAACAATGGAATTATATGATAGAAGGAAAAAATGATTTAGGGGTTACAATTGTAAATAGTAGATTAAAAAAATTATTAAAAAAATTAAAATGAATATAGAAACAATACTTTCTGAAGTTCAAGATAAAAGAGATAATAGAAGTACTACAAGCTATAAATTTAAAAAAGATATTATAGATTTTTTAAGTCCTTTAAAATTAAAAAATTGTATAGAAGTAGGCACTGCTAATGGTGATACAACTAGAATATTAAGTTATTTATTTGATAGTGTGACTACTATAGAGTTAAATGAAAATGAAATAAATAAAGCAAGAGAATTAAATCAAGATAGAACAAATATTGAATATTTACATGGTAATGCTTATGAATCTGATTGGGGGTTAGATAAAAAATATGATATTGCATTTATAGATTGTGTTCATCAGTATAATTTTGTAAAACATGATTTTGAAAATTGTGTATCTTTAGGAGCCCAGTATTTTATATTTGATGATTATGGACTTAATGAAACTTTACCTAGTGTAAAAGTATTTGTAGATGAATGTATTAAAAATAACATATTAAAAAATATAACTTTTATTGGTGAATCTAAAGGAACAAAGTTATGGGAAAAATATGGTAGAGATGATGCATTAGTAGACTTTGAAGGAGTAATTTGTAAAAAAATATGAAACCAGAAATACACCTTTTTATAATATGGGAAAATGCTTATAAATTTAAAGATAATTTTATTAAAGAAATAAATAATAAAACTCATTTAAATATTATAGGTAAACATAAAATAATATGGAATGCCTTTGAAGAAAATTTAACAAGATTCTACAGAAAAAGACCTGTTATGTCTGATAAAGCTAACAGAGTAGGTAGAGGTCCCTTTACATTAATAGTAGTAGAAGATAATTCTCCCCAATATAAAGAAAGATCTACATCAAAAGGAAAAGAAATAGTAAATATTAATATATTTGATTTAAAAGAAGAATTTAGAGAAATCTCAGGTCCTCCAAATGATTTAATTCACGCTACTAATAATATAATTGAAAGTAATCATGATTTAACTTTATTATTAGGGGTAAATTGTAATGATTATAAAAAAACTAAAATCAATAAAACCCTCAACACAGACATTATAGGTCATAAGGGCTGGGATAATATATCTCAAATGTTTTATGTATTAAATAATACTATAGATTATGTTGTTTTAAGAAATTGGCAACCTTTACCTAATGATTTTCTTTTAGAAGGTCATGGTGATATAGACTTACTAGTAGATAATTTAAAAGACGCTGTTTATATTTTAAAGGCAAATCCTGTTTTTCCTGAAAAACATAGAGTACATTTTAAGGTTAAAATTAATAACCAACAAATCCCTTTTGATTTAAGGTTTGTGGGTGATGATTATTATGATATAAATTTTGAAAAAGATATATTAAAAAATAAACAAACACTAAGAGGATTTAACGTACCTAATGAATATTACCATTTTTATAGCTTATTATATCACGCTTTCATACATAAACATAATATTAAAGACGATTATAAAACCACTCTAAGCAAAATGACAGAAGATTATAATCCTCAAGATTTTACTCAAATAAACGCTGCAAGTATATTAAGAGAATTTTTAAATAAACATAATTATAAAGTTACTAAACCAGAACCTTCTGTTAGATATAATGAAGGGGGGGTTAATTTGATAAATGGGTAAAATATTAGATAAAATAAAATCAACGACTTATCCCCAAGGAAAAGTAATAGGACCAAAAGAAAACTGTCTAGTAATTTCTGATAATATTATTAAAGAAACTAGATTTAGTCCTGGTATGGCTAAAATGGGTTACCATGGTCATGGAAACGAGTTACATAAATTTACTTTTTATAATGAAATTAAATGGTTAAAAAAACTTAATAATGTAGATTTTATTCCTAATTTAATTTCCTATGATGAACAACTTTTAACTATTAAAATGAATTATGTTGGTGAGCCCTTAAGCAATGTTAATATACCCAAAAATTGGAAAGAACAGTGTATTAACATAATAAATAAATTAGTTGAAAATAACTGTTCACATAATGATATAAAACCTGAAGATATACTAGTACTAAATGATAAAATACATTTAGTAGATTATGGTTGGGCTACAGAAATAAATGAATCCATCCCTCCTAATTGGCCTGATACTATAGGTGGAGATTTTAAATTTGACATAAAAAATTTTAATGACCATTATTCTTTATTTATGTCTATAAACTATATATTATATAATGAATAAGACCATTGATTTTATTATAGTTAATTATAAGTCATTCGACATGGCTAAATTATTAATACAAAGTATATTTAAATATACTTCCCCTTATGAGTATCATATTTACTTAGTAGATAATTCAGACCAAGAAGAATTATTTTTAAAGTGTAATTATTCTAATTTTACCTACCTTAAGGGGGATAATAATTCCCCTCAAAAGGGTTTCCCCTCACAAATAAGCTCAGCACATAGTCACGGGTTACAAAAAGGCCTAATAGAAGGAAAAGGAGAATATGTGTGTTTTTTAGACGTAGATACTTGTTTTTTAGATACATGGGCAGAAGAATTAATCCCCCAATTAGATAAAAATTTATTTATATCTCATAGATGGGAAGAACATAGAAAAATAGCTAGACCTCAATTTTTAATAACTAAAAGATCTCATTGTGAAGAATTTAACATAGATCTATCAGAAGCATATCAAGACAGTGGTGGAATTTTTACTAAAAAATCAAATGATTATAATTTAAACTATATTATATTACCTAATTCGTATAATGATCATAGTTTAAGAAAACTCCATGCTGTTGATCCTGGTAGAAAAATAATCAATAGTGGTGAGCAAGCATTTATAAAAGAAAACAACAAGTTAAAAGCTTTCTTTTGGCACTTTGGTAGAGGCACTCTTTGTGGTATGGATGAAAATTGGTATGAATTGTTAGAAAAATATTTAACTAATGATTTGGATTTTAGATAAAATTTTTATACGTTAATAAAAAATAAAAAAAACTAAAAAAAATGATGAAAAAGATGTATTATGGTGAAGATGTATGGGGGGGTAAATATAAAGATGTTTGTGTAAGTTTATATAATATTGTAAAAGAGTTTAGACCTACAAATATAGTAGAATTGGGAATAGGCACAGGTGGGTGTGCTACTCATATATGCCATGCATTACAAGACGAAAATATTAATGGAAAACTCATGGGGTTTGATTTATTTAATGAATTTAAATCAAAACCTAAAGAAGCTATTTTGACTCAGATGAAGGAAGGTAAATTAGAATCTTTTATAGAATTATATGAAGGCGATGTATATGATACATGGTTAAAAACCCCAACAACTTTTGATATGATTTATATAGATCTAAATAATACATGGGAAAGTTTATATAAACTTGTTACATACAATGAATTTATCATTTCTCAACTAAAGAATTGTAACCATATTTACATAGAAGGAGGAAACCCCGGCCACCCAAGAATGAACCATCAGAACTTAGAAAAGTTCCACAACAATTTAGGTAAGAAATTATTTGATATATCATTCATTACAGCAACCTACAATACTGGACCAGGCTTATCTAAATTGAAAATATTATATTAATAAAGAAAACAAAAAGAAAAAGCAATATTAAAACAAAAATATAAAGAAGAAATTATGAAAACATATGAAGACGCATTTGTAGCTAAAAAATTAGAAATTCATCCAGATGAGCGAGGATTTTTAATGGAGGTTTTAAGAAATGATGATGAAATTTACAAGAAATTTGGACAAGTATATTTTACATGTTGTGAACCAGGATTTGTAAAGGCATGGCATTACCATAAAATAAAGACAGATTATTTTACATGTATACATGGAACGGCTAGAGTAGTCGTTTATGATGATAGAGAAGGCTCACCAACAAAAGGTACAACAAAAGAATATATTTTAAACCGTGATAATCCACAGTTAGTAAAAATCCCAACTGGTTGTTATCATGGATTTGAAGCAGTTGGTAAAGAAAATGCATATATTCTTAGTATAACAACAGAACCATATCATCCTGAAGACACAGATGAATTTAGAATACCTTTCGATGACCCAAAAATTGGGTTCAATTGGGAGGGCACAAAAGGATTTTAACATGAATTCATATAATGGGTTACATATTTTAATTACTGGGGGTACTGGATATATTGGTTCTGCATTGATATCATCTTTAAAAGAATATAATTGCACTGTGCATTTATCTAAAGGAGATGTTTCAAAGAAAGAAACGTGGTCGAATATAATAACAGATAAAATCGATATAATTTTTCATTTAGCAGCAGTAGAAGTAGGACATGAAGTAGCAGAACGAGACCTAAATGTAAATTCAGTTGCAGTATTACATATGTTACAAACATGTGTTGAAAAGAAATATAACCCAAAAATTATTTTTTCTAGTTCCACAAATTTATTCGGAGATGTTAAAGAAGATGTAGTAGATGAGCAAACTCAATCATCACCCCCGGCCGAATGGGCCGCTCATAAATTACTGGCAGAAAATTATTTAAGAATACACAGTAAAAAGTATGGATTAAAAACTATCACATTAAGATTACCAAATGTATATGGTCCAGTGTTAAATATAAAATCATTAGATCGGAAAACATCTGGTACATTAATATCTCGAGTTATTAAATATGGATTAGAACATAAAAAATTAAAATTATTTGGTAATAAGGATTGTTTACGAGATTATATTTTTATTGATGATATAGTTAATGCATTTATCAAGGCAGGTTTGGCGCTAGATAAATTTTATGATGGTAGATTTTTTGTAATAGGAAGTAACAAGTTTGTTACAATATCGGATATGTGGAATATTATGGCTAAAAATATAGAAGCCACAATATCAGTAGATAGTAGTTATGAATTGAATCCAATTGAGATGCGCAGTTATGTAGGAAACTATTCACAGTTTAATAAAATTACAGGGTGGCAACCAGAAACTAATATACAAGATGGTATTATGGCCGCTGTTAAAAATATAAAGGAACATGTTTATGAAACAAAATAATTATTTAGTTAAATTTAAAGCATTTAAAGATAATATTCAAAGTCTTGATATTCAAGATCTTGATGAAGATAGATTAGAATTCTATTTCGAAGGCTTCCAAGATTGGTCTTTATTTCATACATTTGATGAAATAAAAACTTGGTATGAAAAAGTAATTGATAAAAAGGAAATGACAATTGAAGAAATCCCTTTATCAGAGATGAAAGGTTGGATAATTGATGGGAATACAATATCTCACGAAAGTGGACAATTCTATACTATAGAGGGACTTCGAGTAACTACTGATATCAGGGAAAGTAAAAAAGGTTGGGACCAACCAATTTGTAGACAAATTACATGGGACGGTGGTATATTAGGAATTTTAAGGAAACGGTTTAATGGCGTACCCCATTATTTGCTAGAAGCAAAATCAGAACCGGGCAACCCAAATATGGTTCAAATAAGTCCAACATTACAAGCTACATTTAGTAATATCAATGCCGCACATTTAGGAAATGTACCAAATTATGTAGATATATTTCAGAATGCGGAAAAGATAGGAAAGGTACATTATAAACAATGGCTAGCAGAAGATGGTGGAAGATTATATAACAAGAGAAATTTAAACATGATCGTTGAAGTAGATGAAGATTATAATATAACACTCATGAATGACAATTTTATTTGGATGAGCATGCATCAAATAAAAGAATGTTTACAGCAGGATGCTTGGGTGGCCAATTCTATTCGAAGTATAATATCACATATATAAGGAAAGTTATGATAAAAGTTTGGGAATATAAAAAAGAATATGAAAATATGAGAGAAGAAATTCTCGATGCCGTTGACTCAGTTTTTAAAGGAGGTACATTGGTATTTGGACCTAGGGTGGAAGAATTTGAAAATAAATTCTCATCATATCAAGATTCAAAATTTGGAATTGGAGTAGGAAATTGTACAGATGCACTTTATATTGCAATGAAAGCACTTGGTATTGGCAAAGGACATGAAGTTATAACCGTTTCAAATACTGCAGTTCCGACATGTACTGCTATAGCCATGACAGGCGCAATACCAGTATTTGTCGATATAGATGAATATTCATTAATAGATGTTACTAAAATAGAAGAAAAAATTACATCTAAAACAAAAGCAATACTACCTGTTCATTTATTTGGACAAATGTGTGATATGGATGTTATAATAGATATTGCAAAAAAATATGATTTGAAAGTTATTGAAGATTGTGCACAATCTCATGGTGCAACATATAAAGGACAAAAAGCTGGTTCGATTGGCGACGCCGGTTGTTTTTCATTTTATCCTACAAAAATATTTGGAGCATATGGTGATGGTGGTTTTATAACAACTAATTCAGAAGAATTATATGATAAGATGAATAGACAAAGATTCTTTGGAATGGAACGAAAAAAGATGTCATCCGGGCATTGGAACGGGAAATATTATGCTATAGAACATGGACCAGATACATCTAACTCTAGATTAGATGAAGTTCATTCAGCTATATTGTTAAAGAAGCTTAATTATATCGAGGAATGGATTGATAGAAGAAGAGAAATAGCTAAAAGGTATGATGAAGAATTAAAAGGTATTTTAGAATTACCAACTGAGGCTGAACATAATAAACATGCGTATTATATTTACGTAGTTGCTCATAAAGATAGAAATGAAATTCTTAAAAAATTGACAGAAAAAGATATCCATTTAAATATAAGTTATCCATGGCCAGTTCATACAATGATTGGTTATGAGTACTTAGGTTGGAATGAAGGAGATTTACCTATCACAGAAAGAAGATCAAATGAAATATTCTCTTTACCTATGTATCCGACATTAACAGATGATGAACAAACTAAAGTTATTAATGTATTAAAAGAAATATTGGCATGAAAAAATTAGCAGTATTATTAGGTGGATGGCATTATCCATATCAATTATATAAAACATTATCAGAACAACGTGTACCAGAAGGATGGGAAATTGATTACTTTTGTATAGGGCATAGATTACCGGAAGATCAAGAAGTTATTGATGAAAAAGATTTTATAAGAAATTATAATGGGGGTAATCAATTAATGTTATTAGATAAAGTATTATATAAAAAACCACTAACAACAAAACATTTATCTGATTGGGGGTGGAATTTTATATTAGAAGACAACACAGTAGGGAATTATGAATTTTTTAATCAATGGGTATTACATTATGATTATAAAAATTATGATATAGTATTTTTAGCACACGATGATAATCTTATTTTAAATAATAATTTATTTTATGATGTACTAAGTAAAAAAACAAAACTAATACATTTTCAAGGTCCCTTAAGGAGTAGAGATTTAACTCCTGTTAGGGTAGAAAATAATTTAGAATGGCATTTTTTATCTAATGGTTTTGTAGTTAGTAGAAGACCTCGTGGTTCATTTGGTTTTTATACAAAGTTTTTATTAGATAAAATAGGGGGTAAATTTAATATGGGGGATATTAGTTTACAAAGGTTAAATAAAAAATCATCACCAAAAAACCATCTTGATTTAGACGATTGGAATGATTGTGATAAAATTTTTATGAAACAATTATACGATGCTGAATTAGCAGATGATATGAGATTTTTATCAAGGGATTTTAGAGTTAGCCCATATTGTATTGAAGGAGAAAGAGGGTTTACTTACTTACATAATGCATTAAGTGGTGGATTTTTGAATGGTATTAATAAAATTCAACCTGCTATTAATAAATTTTTAACTAAATAAAATTATGACAAAGAAAAATATACTATTTTTTACAGCTTTAAAAGCAAACGACCCAAACATGCATGATTATATGGAATGGTCATTAAAAACTTGGAACCATTATGCCCAAAAACATAATTGTGAAATTTTTATACTAGAAGACCCCTTATATGATACTGAATGGATGCGCCCCACTTGGCAACGTTGGTATGTTTACGATTTATTAGAAGCAAATAATATAGAATATAATCAAGTAGCTTTAATAGATATAGACACTATGGTACATTGGGATACACCTAATATTTTTGAATTATCAAATAACCAATATACAGGAGTAATAGATGATTTAAGTATTGAATGGACTTATAATAGTATTCAGGGGTATAAACCATTTTTTCCTAATGTTGATTTAGATTGGACTAAATACATTAATAACGGTATATTAGTTTTACCCGATAATGGTAAAGAATTTTGTAATAAAGTTAAACAATTTTATTTAGATAATGTAGATGCTTTAAGAGATCTTCAACATAATACTTTAAAAAAAGGAACTGACCAAACACCCATTAATTACTTAGCTAAAGAATTTTTTGGGGATAATATAAACTTTTTATCTAAAAAATATAATATGACCCACATGTATAAAACTCATGCCTTTATACAAGGTATTTTTATTAAATGTAGTTACATTTGGCACTTCAATGGATTACCTAGAGAAGAAAGAAATGGGTTAATGAAACAATCATGGGATTTAATAAAAGGAAATTATGAAAACTAAATTTGCAATAGGATGTTTAGTACAATGGTACGAATGTGACATTATAGAAGAATATGTAGAATCCCTAAAAGATGCTATTAAAAACTATGATGGTGAAATTATAACTGATTTTACTATTGTTACTAATGAAGATCTTGAAAAATGTATTAGTGCTGAGAAAAAAAACGAATGTATAGAAAAAATAGGTAGTATTTTACTTGATTTTGAAAATGTAAGATTTATAAAAGACTTACATACAATAGCAGACTACAGAAGAAATTTTAACGAAAAATATTGCGACGAAGTAGATGTATTAGTTTGGGGTGAGTCAGATGCTATCTTACCTAACCAGATGTTCACAGTATTAGATAATTTACATAAAATGTCTTTACAAAATAATAATCCTAAATACTTATCATTTTTTGGAATGTGTAAAATGTGGGATGTATCTTGGAAAGAATTAGAACACCCTTATTTTACTGATAAACCTTTTATTGAAAATGATTATGATAATTGGTGGAGTTTAAAGTATACCATGACTAAAGAAGAAATGGATAATATTAATAGTAAAACTGAAGAATTAGATGTTAGAATATTACCCCAACATAAATTTAATGGATGTGGTTTGGTTATATCATCTGAAGTTATTAGATCAGGAGTAAATATACCTAAATCAGTATTTTTTGTACATGAAGATTCATCATTTATGTGGATGACTAATAAAGTATTAGGTAATATTCCACAATATATAGTTAAAAATATATTATTAGTTCATAATAGAAATCATCCTAATAAAAGAATGTATATTAGAGATGAACGTAAAGATGGTACTATGAATGAAAAAAGAAGAAGTAATGATTGGTATATAAAAGCAAATAAAATGTGTGAACAAAATTATACAAATCTATTTAACCCTAATTATAAATCATACACATGGAAGGACGTTTGGAAGAAATAAACTTAAAATCATCAGTAACAGAAATAGCAGGTGATCATGTAACTCAAATTATCCACTTTATAGGTGGAGAAAAAAGAACATTTAACAATATAGTAGCTAAAACTATTAGACAAGGTCAATTTACTAAATTCCAACAAAAAGATGGAACATGGATAATGATAAATGATAAAAATGTATTGTGTATAGAAGTATTTGAAGAAAAATGAAAATAGCATTTTTTACAGAAGGAGGTTATCAAGGTAAAGTATCTAGGAATAACCCTAATATGCGAACAGATTTAGCATGGATATGTTCATTAAAAGCAGATCATTGGAATATAAATCAACCACCTAACCAACAATATGATTTAGGTATTGTTATTATACCAAAGAAAAACCCACAATTTGATTTAAATAAAATAAAACAATATTGTAATAAAGTAGCTGTAATGCAAGAAGGCCCCAATTGGTAC
>TARA_R110001592_G_scaffold53539_3_pt1 | contig 10779 bp, 15 predicted proteins | sample TARA_R110001592 | Tara Oceans TARA_R110001592 (sample SAMEA4398387) | marine metagenome | biome: Polar Biome; feature: [SRF] surface water layer (ENVO:00010504); material: water (ENVO:00002006), including particulate matter (ENVO:01000060) such as... | depth 5 m | reverse complement strand
TCAATATATGGACTCAAAACAGCTGATATTATGAAGAAGAAGTGAAGCCCATTGATTTTCACGATTATTGGGAACAACAAAATAAACTATTAGAACTTTCATATAAAGAATCTATTAGACAAAAGGAGGAGAGAAAATGCAAGAAAAAGACACGTGTGCCTGTCACACAGAAGAAAAAAGACAATCGGGGGAATGTTGTAAACAAGAAAAACCCAACGCTTTAGATGAGTTTTGGACATCACTAGGAGAACCCGATAAATGCAAGAAACCGACCCCATAACCGTAATATATAAACTACAAAAAAGCTTAGAAGCAAGTATAGAAAACCACGGCTCGGTTTTAATTGCCGGTGGTGTTGACACTATGGAAAAATACCAGTATATTTGCGGCAAGATCCACGCTTTGGATCAAATCAAACAGGAAATCTCTAACCTGCTAAACCCTAAGGAGCCAGATAACGATGATGACAAAGTCACACGCATTAGAAGATAAGTACGAAGAAGAAACAAAAGAAGAAGCAGAAGCAATTAAAGAAGCTAAAAAAGAACCTGCTCAAACTAATTTAGAAAAGTTACCGAACCCTACCGGGTGGCGTTTACTTGTTATGCCATTTGCAGTTAAAGAAAAAACCGATGGCGGAATTATTATTGCACAAGAGTCTATAGACCGAGCACGTATTGCAACGCAAGTTGGATATGTTCTTAAGATGGGAGATCTTTGTTATGGTGACAAAGAGCGATACCCAACAGGACCATGGTGTAAAGAAAAAGATTGGGTCGTGTTCGCGCGTTATGCGGGATCACGTATGCAAATAGACGGTGGAGAAATACGTATGTTAAACGATGATGAGATCTTAGGGACGATTAGTGATCCTGAAGACTTAATTCACGCAATGTAATTCATAGGAGGAATTAACTATGCTAGACGATAAAATAGATGTTGGCGAAGCCGACGAACAGGCAACGGAGATTAATCTAGATGCCGAAGTACAAGAAACAACAGAACCTGCTGAGCAGATTGTTGTAGAAGAGACAGCTGAACCAATAGCTGCGGAAGAAAAGCCAGCCGATGAGCTTGGTGACTATTCCGAAGGAGTCCAGAAAAGAATAGCTAAACTTACACGTAAAATGCGTGAAGCTGAAAGGCAAAAAGAAGAAGCTATTACTTACGCACAACAATTAAAAAGCGAACAAGTTACTTTACGTGATCGGTATAAGAATGTTGAAAACACATACGCCGATGAATTTAAAAAACGTGTAACAGGTTCTCTTGATGCAACCAAAATAAAACTGCAAAACGCTATTAATAATGGTGATGTAGATGGTCAAGTAGCGGCACAAACAGAGCTAGCACAATTGACTATGGATGCAACAAGAGTTGCTAGAATGGAAGAACTACAGAAAAGACCTTCGGCAACGGAAGCCCCAGTTCAGAACATGCAGCAACAACAACCACCGATGCAAAAACCACAAATAGATCCTAAAGCAGACGCTTGGGCCTCTAAAAACGCTTGGTTTGGCACCGATAATGCTATGACTTACACTGCTTTTGATATACATAAAAAGCTAGTTGAAAACGAAGGTTTTGATTCAAATTCAGACGAATATTATGTCGAAGTTGATCGAAGAATAAGACTTGAATTTCCACATAAGTTTGGTAATATAGAGTCTCCTACTACTAATGCACCAATGCAGAACGTAGCAGGCGCCGGACGTCGGGCAACAAACGGACGCAGAAAAACCGTGAGACTCACACCATCACAGGTAGCAATTTCTAAAAGATTAGGTGTGCCACTCGAAGAGTATGCAAAACAACTATCGCTGAAGGAGCAAAGTTAATATGACTAATAAAAAAGAACCAATTAAAACTTCTCGCGCGTCCGAAACAAGAGCTAAGACAGAAGCTCCTAAAACTTGGACTCCACCCTCTGCATTAGATGCACCCCCTGCACCTGACGGTTTTCGTCACAGGTGGTTAAGAACTGAACTAATGGGAACTGATGATTCAAAGAATATGTCAGGCAAACTTAGATCAGGTTGGGAACTCGTCAGAGCTGACGAATATCCGGACTCTCTTTTCCCCTCTGTAGAAACAGGTAAATACCAGGGAATCATTGGCGTAGGTGGCCTTGTGTTGGCAAGGATATCTGAAGAACTCGCAGTGTCACGTGAAAGTTATTTTAATCAACAAACTAACGACCGTGATGAAGCACTATCAAACGATGTTCTAAAGGACCAGCATCCAAGTATGCCAATCGATCAAGAGCGGCAGACTCGTGTAACCTTTGGTGGCTCAAAGAAATAATCTTTGAACTGCTGATTTAACAACTAACAACAACCCTTTAAGGAGGAATATAATATGGCTAATACAGATGCCCCTTTCGGTTTGAATCCAGTTGGAAAAATCGGTAGTGGACCCCCGCAAAAAGCAAGTTCGTATAGCACACTAGCTAACTACGCAACTGCAATATTTCAAGGCGATATGGTAAAACTAAACGCTGGAAATGTTGAACTATTTGCTGCAGCAGACGCTGCATCAATTGGTGTTTTTTGGGGAGCAAACTATGATGACTCAACAGGCAAGCCTACATTTACGAACCAAAAAGCAGCCTCACTAGCTACAACAGTATTTGTGTACGATGATCCGTACCAAGTATTTGAAGTACAAGGTGATGGCGCCTCGGCACAGTCGAATCTCGGTGGAAAAGCCGATATCTCGGCAACGGCGGGAAACACAGCAAACGGAAGTTCAAAACAAGAACTAGTAGTAAGCACATTTGCAACAGGCGGCGCAATCAATCTAACAGTGGTTAACTTTTCAAGTAATCCTGCTAGAGGCAATGTCGGCGATGCAAACGTAGTCTACGAAGTTCTTATTAATGAACATCTTTACAAATAATAGCAGGAGGATTTAAAAAATGGCTATATCAAGACAACAACTAGCAAAAGAGCTAGAGCCAGGTCTAAATGCATTATTTGGACTTGAGTACAAACAATACGAAAATCAACACACGGAGATTTTCGAAACTGAATCAAGTGACAGAGCTTTTGAAGAAGAAGTAATGTTATCTGGATTCGAGAACGCTTCGGTTAAAGCCGAGGGTGCTGCTATTGTATATGACAATGCACAAGAGACGTTCACAGCAAGGTACCAACATGAAACTGTTGCGTTAGCATTTGCGCTAACGGAAGAGAACATTGAGGATAACCTTTATGACAAGATCTCTACGCGTTATACAAAAGCACTAGCTCGTTCTATGGCAAATACTAAGCAAGTTAAAGCTGCTAACGTTCTTAACAGAGCGTTCAATGCTAACTTCCTTGGTGGTGATGGAGTTGAACTTTGTTCAAACGTTCACCCGACAATAGCTGGGACGTTTAAAAACGAACCAACTACTTCGGCTGATTTGTCAGAGACATCTTTAGAGCAAGCAATGATTGACATTGCTGCTATGACAGATGAGCGTGGCTTAAAGATTGCTGCTAGAGGAATGAAAATGATCATTCACCCTAATCAGCAATTCGTAGCGGAACGATTAATGAAGTCTGGTCAAAGACCGGGAACTGCAGACAATGATGTTAATGCACTGAAATCTATGGGTATGATCCCACAGGGTTTTGTTGTTAACAACTTCTTATCTGATACAGAGTCCTTCTTTATCAAGACTGATGTTCCTAACGGAATGAAGCACATGGTACGTGCGCCGATTAAAACGGCCATGGAAGGTGACTTCGAAACTGGAAACGTAAGATACAAAGCAAGAGAAAGATACAGCTTCGGTTGGTCTGACCCTCGTGGAATCTACGGAAACCCAGGTGCTTAATCACTAGATTAAGACTAAGATATTAAGGGGCCTTCGGGCCCCTTTTTATTTGCATATTCTTATTTAAAAGCATATACTTTGCACACTGCAATTTAAATAGTTGATATAGACGCTAGCAGTCGAAAAATCTCAATACTATATTAACGTAATAGGAGAAAATAAATCATGGCAACTACAACTTTTACAGGGATCTTAAGATCTAACGGTAACGGCAAAAAAACAACTTATGCTGGTTCTGTGCAAATGGTAGCTCAATTCTATGTACCTGCAACTAATGCAGGGGCTGGAACAGATGCTCAAATATCTGCAACAGATACTAGACAAGTTCAACTACCAAAAGGTGCAATCATTGATTCACTTAGCTTTGCGGGAGCAGCAGCGGCTGGTGGTAAACTAGACATAGGTTACGTAAATTTAACTGCGGTAGCTTTTGTTGATACTGATGGTTTTGCTGACAACTTAGCAGCAGATGCCGCACAAGGTAATATTCAACCGGGTGCAGCTACTGACGGTGCAGCTCTTGGAGTATTAGAAATGACTCAAGATGTTAAAATCGTCGCTGGTGTTGCAGCAGCTGGTACAGCTGGTACTTTAAGCGGAACTATTTTTTACCATATGGTAGATAATGGTGAGCAATCGAACTCTGGTTCAGGCGGCTTAGTAGCAGGCTAATTAAAAATTAATTAGGGGCCTTCGGGCCCCTAAGTATAGGAGAAAATTATGGGATCAGGCGGAGGATCATTTACATCAGATCAAGTCACTTTACATGCAGCAGCAACTGGTAGTTTATACACGGGACGTTCTAGAGTCACATCTATTTCTTGTGCGGGTATTGCAGCAAGCACACTCACACTTAGAGATGGTGGTGGATCAGGAACTGTTAAAGCAGTTTATAAATTTGGAACCGAAGGCTTAAGTGTCTTTGTACCAGGTAGTGGAATTTTGTTTAAAACAGATATTCATGCGACCATCACAGCAAATGCTAACGCAGGCGTTACATTAACAGCAACTGTATAAGGAAATATAAATGGCAACATCAGGAACTACTGTTTTTGAGAAGACCCTTTATATCGACGAAGTTATCGAGGAATCTTTTGAGAGAATCGGACTTGTTAATGTAAGCGGTTATCAAATGAAATCAGCTAAACGTTCTTTGAACATTATGCTTCAAGAATGGGCTAATAGAGGTTTGCATTATTGGGAAGTAGGTAATACTCAAGTTGATTTAGTACAAGGTCAAGCTGAGTATGTTTTTACTCGTTCTGCAGCTGACGGTACTACAGCACCAGTTATTAACCCTGACGGCACGGTAGTTCTTTACGGAGTTGATGACATCTTAGAAGCTGCTTACCGAAGAAATCGTGGTGCAGCTAACCAAGCTGATTCTGCATTAACAAAAATATCTAGATCTACTTACAACGGTTTATCAGCTAAATTAAATCAATCAACACCTTCACAGTATTATGTGCAAAGGTTTATTGATAAAGTAGTGATGAATCTTTACCCAACACCTGATGCAACTGCCGCAGGTAATTTTGTGTTTATGTATTTTATTAAACGTATCCAAGACGCTGGGGTATATAGCAATGTTGCTGATGTACCTTATCGATTTGTACCATGCATGATATCAGGTTTATCTTACTACTTGTCTATGAAATACAAAGTAGAATATATTCAAAATTTAAAATTAATTTATGAAGATGAATTAAATAGAGCTTTAACAGAAGATGGCTCACCAACATCTACATACATAACTCCACAGGCGTATTACCCAAATGTCTAATTTTGCTCGAGGAAAATATTCAAAAGCTATTTCAGATAGAAGTGGCATGGCGTTTCCATATAGAGAAATGTTATTTGAATGGAATGGTGCGTTTGTACACAAAACTGAATGGGAACCTAAACACCCACAATTAGTAGTAAGACATTTATCTGGAGACTTAGAAGGTCTTAGAGATTCACGTCCAGCTAGAGTAGAGCCACGAATTGCTACTATGCTAAACAATAATCCATTTGAATCATCGGCAACTGCAGGCGATCAAAACATTTATATAAATGAACCGGATCATAATTTAGTAGTAGGTGATATTGTTAGATTTAGAAATATGTCAGAAGCATTTACTTCTTCTGCACCAACTACTTCTTGGTTACAGATAGCAGCGCTACAAACAGCGGTTGGCTTTACTGTTAACAATGTAATCGATTCTAATAATTATACATTTAATCCAGCGTACGATGCGGAGACTTGGCTAAAAGCAAATTGTGTACCTGGAACTACAACTTTATACATTGATATGGACGGCGTTTTAACTAGTTACTATCAAGCAATTGCTACCTATAATAATTTGACAGACTGGTTTACAATTACTAATACAATGCAAGCAACAACTATCGCTGCAAACGCTGCTAACTTTTTTACAAACTTAACTAAATTAGCAAGAGCAGATTCTTTAATTAATCAAGCAATTGCTGTTAATGGTTCTTACAGTATCCTAACTACAGACACTGGATCGTCATCGTTAAATACACAAAAAACAAATTGGATCAATACTAATTATTCTGGTGCACTAGCACCAACTGCTATAATATTTGCAACTAACTTTAACAAAGCTCCTTATGGTGGAGCAAACAAATTGTTAGTTGACGACACACAAACATACGTAGATCAGTTTTCAGGAGCCGGTGGCTTAGCTTATAAATACTGGAATGGACCTGGAGCCATGTCAGCTGGGGGTGGACTTGTATCATCAGGTCCTGTAACATTAGCACCATGACAACATACGCAAGCCTTATTAGTGAAATTCTTAACTGGACTGAAACCGACAGTGCTATTTGGACACAAACAGCTACCAACGACATTTTAGATGATTTAATTAGAAACGTTGAATTTAGAATATTTAGGGATATTGAAATCCCAGCGGACTTAGCTTACGAAACAGCTACTATTGCAGCACCAGTTGGTGGTCAAGCAAACCCATTAGTGTCTATGCCCGGAGCAAATTTAACTGATTTTTCTAGTATTAGATACGCTCAGATCTACACTGAAACAAATAGTATACCGAATGAACGTCATTTTATGACTAGAAAAGATTTGTCTTATTTAATCGAATATTGGCCAAATCGAACTACTCCAGCAGCAACTGGAGATAAACCAAAATACTTTGCAGTTTGGGATCAGCAAACAATTTATATTGCACCTTCTCAAAATGAAGCGTATAAAGTAGAACTGGCTTTAACTAAAAAACCAACTAGTATAGTTGATATGAAAGCGACAAGCCCGTTTACTACGTGGACTAGCGTAAATGCTCCACGCGTTCTTTTATTTGCATGTCTTTCAGATGCATTTAAGTACCTTAAAGGCCCAGGCGAAATGTTACAACTTTATGAGTCTTCTTACCAGTCGGCTCTACAAGCATTGGCAACAGAACAACTAGGTAAGAAAAAACGTGATGAATATAGGGATGGCGAATTAAGGGTAGCTATTCCTTCTAATAACCCTTAAGGAGAAAAATTATGGCAATAGTACAAGCAGTAGCAAATGTGTTTAAACAAGAACTGTTAAAAGGCAATCATGACTTTGACGGTGGCGCTACCTATAAAATATCGTTATATACTTCTTCTGCAACACTAGGAGCAGCAACAGCAAATTATGCAGCGACAGCTTCAGACAACCAAGTAGCTAATGGAAATGGTTACACTACAGCAGGGAATGCTTTACAAAACCCTACTGTTGTTTTGTCTGGTACAGTTGCTTACGCTGATTTCGATAACATCTCTTGGCCTAATGCTAGCTTTTCAGCTGCAGGTGGTTTGATGTATCGTTCAGATGGTTCAGCTCCTACGAATAATGCAGTAGCAGTATTAAGCTTTGGTGGAACGTTTACAGCAACAAATGGTACTTTTACAATTCAATTCCCGACTGCGGGTGGTGGTTCTGAGATCTTAAGATTAACGTAAGGAGCAAATCTAAATGGCATTTGTTCTTAATGATCGGGTTAAAGAAACCAGCACAACAACGGGTACGGGCAATATAGCTCTAGGGGGAGCTGTAGCTGGATTTGAAACTTTTGGTAGCGGTATTGGTAATGGTAACGTTACTTATTACGCAATGTTTCACACAACCTTGGGTGAGTTTGAAGTTGGTGTTGGAACCTTAGATGGTTCTTCTGCTAACTTAGTTAGAACTACAATTTTATCTTCATCAAACAGCGATAGCGCTGTTAACTTCTCCGCTGGAAACAAAAACATATTCTGTACGCAGCCCGCTTCTCGGGCCGTGTTCCTAGATAATTCTGACACCGTAGCGTTATCATCAGGTGTTAGTGCTACCGGCAACAATCTTGCCGTAGCGGGGACCGTGGATGGTCGTGACGTAAGTGCTGATGGTACTAAACTAGATACCGTTGAAACAAACGCTGATGTTACCGATGCAACCAATGTAACAGCTGCTGGTGCCTTAATGACCACTGGCGGCACGATGACTGGCGATTTAACAATTAGCGATAATGACGATATAATTTTTGGTGCTGGTGGTGATTTAAAAATTAGACATGACGCAACTGATAATAATTCTTATATAGATGAAAATGGTGTTGGTAGTTTAATTGTTCGTGCAAACAATTTACTTCTTAAAAAATATACTGGTGAAACTTATATTAATTGCACAGCAGACTCAGATGTAAAACTTTATCACGATAACGCTGTAAAGTTCCAAACCAGTGCGACCGGGGCGACCCTGACCGGAGCCTTAGTTGGTGACACTGTTTCCGGTAACGCAACTTTTACTAGTGTTGCTAGTGATGATTTACTAGCAGTTTACGATACTTCAACTTCAACTATTAAAAAAGCAACTATTGCTAATGTCGCGGCACAAGGACCAGCAGGTCCAACCGGCGGCACCGGACCAGCCGGCGGCACCGGTCCAACCGGACCAACGGGGCCAGACGGACCAACAGGACCAAATGGCAATGCAGGTGGCACAGGTCCAACCGGACCAACTGGACCAACCGGACCGAATGGTAACAATGGTGGAACGGGACCTACCGGTCCAGCAGCAGGTTTTGGAACACCAACTGCAAGCACTGGTCCTATTGGTATTAGTGCTAGTGGCCCTAACACAGCTAAAGTTTTTGCGTTTACTATTCCAGCAGGTGCAACCGGACCAACCGGACCAACCGGACCAACCGGATCAGGGGGTGGCCCTGGACCAACCGGCGGCCCTGGACCAACGGGACCAACCGGTAATAATGGTGGCACGGGACCTACCGGACCAACTGGACCTAACGGACCTAACGGACCAACGGGACCTACTGGTGGCACTGGTGGCACTGGACCGACTGGTGGAACTGGACCTACCGGACCTACCGGACCAACAGGTGGTTTTTCTACAAACTCTAATGCACAAGTAAATAGTTTAGGTGTAGGTACAGGCGCATCAGGAACTGGTGGTGAAATACGAGCAACTAACAATATTTCTGCATACTATTCTGATTCACGCTTAAAAGATTTTGAAGGTAAAATTGATAATGCTTTAGAAAAAGTAAAAGCACTATCTGGTTATTATTTTAGAGAAAACGAAACAGCAAAAGCACTTGGCTATGATAATGATAAAAGACAAGTTGGAGTTAATGCACAAGAAGTAGAAGCGGTAATGCCAGAAGTAGTAACCCCTGCTCCAATAGACGATCAATATTTAACAGTATGGTATGATAAACTTATACCTTTACTAATAGAAGCAATAAAAGAATTGGACGACAAAAAAAAGGATAAATAATGGATAATTCATTAGCAAGTTTTGCCGGTCAAGCATTTGCCAGTTCTCCAATAAAGCCAGACGCCATCATAACGTTAAGCACGTTAAGTGTTACTGTAGGTGGTCCAGATTATGTTGTTGAAAATACCCATAATTTAGCCACACAAACAATTGCGTCAGCATTAGGGCAAGTAACTTTAGAAATGATTGCACTACCTTCTGGTTTAACGGTACCAGCAGTGCTTGATAATGAAACTGTTATTGCTGATTCTAATTTAGTGCAATCAGGTGTTTCGGTTACAACAATATTACAATCGCATGAGTTAGGAGTTTTAACAACTTTTCCATCTGGATTTACAGTAAATACATTACTAGGAAATGCAACGGTTTCAGTTAATAAAACACATGAAGTTTCAGGCGTTACGGTTAATACAGTCTTAGGCCAAGTTGTAGCTGCGCTATCTCCGCAAGAAGTTACTTTTACAGTTCCGGTAGTTTTAAATAATGTCACATTATTGTTAGATTCAAATGTAGCTGTTACGGGAGTTACAGTACCTACGGTACTAGGATTAGTAGAAGCAGAAAGTAGGTTTTTTGCAGCGCAAGCAACAGTCAATAGTGTACTAGGTCAAGTCTTAGTAGAAACAGCTATTGAATTACCTAGCTTGCCTATTGCTGTAAATCTTGGTACAATTGCAGTCTTTACATGGGCCGATGTTCCTGATACAACTAATTCAGGTAATTCGTGGGCGGACGTACCAGATGCGCCAGCAAATGCATGGACTCCGGTAGACGAAGAAACAGATTCTGGTGACACATGGACACCAATAACATAGGATAAAATATGGCATCAAATTATTCAACACGCTTAGGTTACGAATTAATTAATCCAGGCGAACAATCAAATTCTTGGGGAACTACAACTAATAACACGTTAAGCAACTCGGTCGAAGAATCAGTTGCAGGAGTTTATACTTTAAATTTAACTGGAGCAGGCGCAACAAAAGTTTTAAGTAGTACTGATGGAGGTGGAGCTGCTAGTACTAATGAACAAAGACAATTTGCAATTAACTTTATTAACCCTTCACAAGACACCATTGTTCAAGTTCAAGCAACTGAGAAAATGTTTTTTCTTATTAACAGTTCACAATCATATAAAATTACTATGCGTATTGGCGCTAGTGGGGCTACGCATGTAGTACAA